>Ga0210394_10000792_pt1 | contig 58710 bp, 49 predicted proteins | sample IncBWC12MmetaG_FD_160121 | JGI IMG/M metagenome (GOLD analysis project Ga0210394, IMG submission 160121) | Forest soil microbial communities from Barre Woods Harvard Forest LTER site, Petersham, Massachusetts, United States - Inc-BW-C-12-M | ecosystem: Environmental > Terrestrial > Soil >...
GCATATGGCCGGCTATCTCGACCCCCGCACTGGCCGGAACGACCCGTACCGGGTGATGCTCGAGGGCTATTGGCCGAGCATCACACTGCGCTATCGCCTGATGCTGGGTGGGACCGTGCTGGCCAGTGGCGAGGAAACGGCATCCGACATGGCCTACCTGCACTTTATTAACCGCTATCCGGACAGCGATCGGTTGCGCTACGAAAAGCGCATGCTGGACAGCTGGTTCAATTCCCGTTTCGTCGAGCATCAGGCGTCGTCGCGCTGATTGACCCGGGAGGCGAGCGCGCTGCGCGCTCGCCTCCCGCACTGCTGACAGCCGGCGGTCAGAACGTGTATTGCACATGCAAGTCCATCACGCGACCGCGCGGGTCGTACAGCGTCTGGTCGTAGGACTCATACCCACTAAAAACTAGAGCCAGGTAGTCAAAGGGCGGCGCGACGTTGAACAGGTTCACAACCGAAAAGCGGAAAGTCCAGTGTTTCAGCCCGCGGTACTCGCCGAACAAGTCGAGCGTGGTGTTCGACGCTGTCTGGAACGAGGCTGGGTTGCTGCAAAACCCAAACTCTTCGCAGTAGTTGTGGTAGCTGTCGATGTAATGCATCGTCGCTTCGGCGACCCAGCTCGGGTTCTCCCAGGTTCCTGAAAGCGAGCCTTTCAGGTGCGGCACCGGGCCACCACCGGCGATTGGCGAGTTGTAAAGCCAACCGTTGGTGCCCACGTATTCGGTCCAACTGACGCCGTCGAACACCTCCAGACTCGAAACGTAGGTGCCCATCAGATCGAAGCGCAGCTTGGCGGCATCTTGCAGCGGGAAAGTTGCATGCGCCTCGAAGTCGTAGCCGCTCGTGACGAGCTGGTACTTGTTTTCGTAGGGCACCACCACGTCCGCGATGAATCCGGCCGGCGTACGGACGATCTGACCCGGAAACTGGCCGGGACTGTTCACGACATCCTGAGGCAGGGCTTGCGTGGCGATTACGTGATCGACCGAGATCCGGTAGTAATCCAGCGAAACATTGAAGTTCGAGGTCGGCGACAGCACGATGCCCACATCGAGGTTCTTCGAGGTCTCTGGCTTCAGGTTCGGATTGGCCTGCGTGACGACGCCGATCGAGTAACCGTTCGCTCGCATCAACGGATCCAGCGGATCGACCACGGTGGTAAAGGATAACGAAGAGGCGTGACTGATCTCCGGCAGCGATGGCGCCCGGAATCCCTTGGAGCCCGATGCTCGCAGATTGAAGGTACTTGTAGGCTGCCAGCGCAGTTCGGCGCGGGGTGAAAAATTGCCGCCCACGTCGCCATAGTGCTCCTCGCGCGCCGCCAGGTCTGCCTCGAGGCCTTTCAGAATCGGTGCATCGACTTCGGCGTAACCGGCGTAAACGGATCGGCCGCCGTCGACCGAGTTGATACCGAAGCCCAGAACCTGTCCGCTCGACAGCTGGCTGTCGGGCTGATTGTTGATCGATTCGTGCCGGAACTCCGCCCCTGCGGCCGCGCTGAGCGGACCGGCGGGCAAATCGAACAGCGCGCCAGTTCCCTTCAAGCCGATCGTGTCCAGCTTGCTGATCGACTCCTGGCGAAAATCCACGCGCAGGGCCGCCACGGATGCCGGGCTCGGGTCGAGGAAATTGTATGAGCCCGACTGGATCGCGCTGGCCAGATTGTTGGTGTTGATCGAGTTGTAGTTCGTACTGTCGACGTCGTTCTGCGAGTGTCCGTACGCGAGTTCCCAGTCCCAATTCAGCCAATCGCCTTTCACGCCGCCGCTGACCCGATAGGTGTTGGACCAGACCGCGAAGTCCCGTCCACCGACCAGATTGAACGTGTAAGTGAAATCCTGGCTGCCATCTGCGTTCTGCAGGCCTGGGTAAAGGATCGGACTCAGGTTCGGGTTGCTCGGGTTGCCGGCCGGCAGCGTGTTGGGTATGACCCTCGCACCGCCCGTAGCCGGGTTGAACGCGATCGCGTTCGAGTTGATTTGGGCCGGCGTAAAACGGGCCGTGCTCTTCTCGTAGGAGTAGAACGCGTCGCCGAACGCCGTCCAACCCGCGGGCAACTTCAGATTGAACGTGGTGGTCAGGTTGCCTCGGTCGGTGGGAGGGTCCAGCGATAACTGGTTCGCCGGGTTGTACGCGCAGGTGTTCCCCGTGGCGATAGTCGGAAAAATGCTGTTGGGTAGGACGCGCCCAGGCACTCCGGGAGTACCGCACGTCGAGAAGGGAACATTCGCCGCGGTCGGATTCGAGTTACTCGAGTAGCTCCCCGAGGTCACGAAGGCGTTGAATCCATCCGGGGGGTTGATGTTGCTGAAATTCTGCGCGCTGGTGTAGTGGCGCTGGGCAGCCGTGATGTCGCTGCGCTTGAAGACGCTGCCTGTGGCGAACACGTTCCAACCGTCGGCCGCGAAGTCGCCGAATCCCAGGCTCAACCAGGCGTCGCGCGTCGCACCCCCGCCCTCCTCGGTCAGGCTGCCGCCGCCGCCCACCATCTTCTCCGTGCTCTTCTGCTTCAGGATGATGTTGACGACCCCGGCTGTCGCGTCCGAGCCGTAAATGGCGGCTGCGCCGCTCTTAAGCACCTCAATTCGTTCCACCGCGCTGATCGGAATCACGTTCAGATCGACGAACGTATCTTCCAGATTCTGCGCGAACCCGAAGTTAGCGATGCGCCGCCCGTTCAGCAGCACCAGCGTGTTCTTCTGACTCAACCCGCGCAGCGCCAGTCCGGCGGCGCCGGGAGCAAAACTGTTGACGAACGTTTCGTTATTGGAGGCAAAGTTGGACGAAAGATTGTGCAAGTAGTCGGCGACCGTCGGCTGCCCGCTGCGCTGGATATCCTCCTGCGTGATGATCTGAATGTTCTCGGCGGTTTCCGCCTCGGCGCGCTTGATGTGAGAGCCGGTGACCTCGATTCTTTCTGCCGGCTGGTCGGCGGCCACCGTTTGCGCTTGCGCATCGATCGCAACGCCCATAAACGCGATCACTCGCGCCAACGAGAGCGATCGCAGTGCCGAACTTGTGGACATGACTCTTACCCCCAGGATGACGGGCTCTTCTAAGAATTCCTTCAGCACGCCGCCCGCTTTGGCATTCCCCCGTACATTCCTCATGACGTATCAGGGTGCTTAAATCGGCAATAAGATTTGGCAGTCTTAAGTTTTCATGAGAATTCGTTTGCGACGCTGTTGTTTTTCCTTCACAACTAAGGGTATTCCATTCCGACGGCATGGTTTTGTCTGAACGCACCCTATGCGCGCTTTTCGCCTTGCGCGTCGGAGCAACGTAGGTCGCAGCAACGTAAGCTTTTGTCCGGTGGGGAAAGCCGCTTCGACGTCCGCCGCGGCCGGCACATTCATCTGGCCGGTGCGCGTCTATTACGAAGACACCGACGCGGGCGGCGTCGTCTACTACGCCAACTACTTGAAGTTCTTCGAACGCTGCCGCACCGAGTGGCTGCGCTCACTTGGCGTCGATCAATCCGAACTGGCGCGTGAGCGCGGCCTGCAATTCGTGGTGGCCGAAATCAGCGCGAAGTATTTCGCGCCCGCTCGGCTGGACGACGAGCTCGCAATCGAGGCGAGCGTGCTGCGCATGGGGCGCTGCTCGCTGCAGTTCGAGCAGCGCGCACGGCGTGGCCCGGTCACGCTGGCATTTGGGCACGTCAAGGTGGCGTGCGTGGACGCGCAGCGCCGGGCGCCGGCGCGCCTACCCGATTGGCTGTTGGAGCGGATCGCGCCGCTGGTCGGCTCGACCTGACGCTTGGTTTCTGCCCCCGCACCCTGCCATCGACCGGAGTGGGAATCCGAGCGGGGGAAGAACCGCCCGCAGCGGCACGATAGACTTGATGGTTGCCTCTCCTTCGTCTGCGATGAACGTCTCCGCCGATCTTTCCATTCTTTCGCTCGTCACCCAGGCCACGCTGGTCGTGCAGGCGGTCATGGCCCTGCTGTTGCTGGTTTCTCTCGGCTCCTGGACCGCGATTTTCAGCAAGGCCTTGTCGATTCGCCACGCAAACCGCGAAACCGAGTCGTTCGAGCGGCGCTTCTGGAGCGGGGCAAACCTGGAAACCCTGCACCAGGCGGCGTCCAACCCTCGCCATAAAACCGGCGCGCTGGAGCGGATCTTCGAAGCGGGGATGAGCGAGTTCCTGAAGCTGCGTGGCCGCGGCCAGGAGGTCGAGCGCCAGGCGATGCTCGATGGAGCGCGCCGCGCGATGCGGGCCTGCTATCAGCGCGAGATGGATGCGCTGGAAGCGCGCCTTGCGTTCCTGGCCTCGGCCGGTTCGGTCAGTCCGTACGTGGGCCTGTTCGGCACCGTGTGGGGCATCATGCACGCGTTCACCGGCCTGGCCGGACTGCAGCAGGCCACACTGGCGAGCGTTGCGCCCGGGATCGCGGAATCGCTGATCGCCACCGCGATCGGGCTGTTTGCGGCGATCCCGGCCGTGGTCGCCTACAACCGGTTTGCGCACGACATCGATCGGCTGGCAAACCGATTCGGGAGCTTCATCGAGGAGTTCTCCAACATCCTGCAGCGGCAGCGTTGACCCGATGGCGGTCCTGGCGCGTCGAACAGAGGGTGGCCGGCGGCGGATGATGTCCGACATCAACGTCGTGCCTTACATCGACGTGATGCTGGTGCTGGTCGTGATCCTGATGGTGTCGGCTCCGTTCGTGAATCCAAGCCTGGTCGAACTGCCCTCGATCGGCAAATCAACGCGAGCGCCCGACGCACCGTTGGAAGTCATCGTGAAGGCCGATGGCTCGCTGCTGCTGCGTGACCGCTCGCCCGGCGCTGGCGGCGGCGGGCAGGCCGTGTCGGTGGAATTGGATCAGCTGATCGAGACGGTCAAGACTCGCCAGAAGAGCAAGCCCGACACGCCCGTCGTCGTGGCCGGTGACAAGAAGGTCCGCTACGAGTCGGTCACGCGAGTGCTCGATGCGCTGTACAAGAACAACGTGCGGCGCGTCGGACTGGTAGTGAAACCATCCGAATAGGCGAGCGGCTGGGCAATGGCCGATTGAAGCCCCCTCACCCCTGCCCCTCTCCCCGGAGAGGAGAGGGGGAACACCCGTGAGTCAGAGCCCCTCCCCCGTTCCTTCAGCCACCCCGCCGCCAGGCGAAAGGGGACGGTTCATGCGGCCGCGCGGCCCAGAGCGCGGCCGCAATACGGTGCCGTCGTTCATGGCGGCCGTGGCGATGCACGCCTTGCTGGTCTTCGGTCTGTGGTTTGCCGTGCAATGGCGCACATCGAGCGAAGCCCCTGCCGTGGCCGAGTTGTGGGAGCCGCTGACACCGGTCGAGCAGCCGGCGCCTCCTCCTCCAGAGCCGGTCGCACCACCTCAGCCCGAAGCGCCGAAGCCCGACGCCGACATCGTCGAGAAGCAGCAGGTCAAGCCGCACGCGCCCGAGCAGGAAAGCCCGCCGCCGGTGGAACGCCGTCCGATCGAGAAGCGGGAGGCGAAGAAAGTCGAACCGAAGAAGGTCGAAGCGAAGCCCACACCCGAGCAAATCGCCCGCGAGGAGCGCAAAGCCGAAGAGCGCCGGCAAGCCGAGATCGAGCGCATCACCGGTGAGGCCGGAGGGGTCGCACGCTCGGCGCCAGCTTCACCCGGCGTGATGAGCGATGCCTACAAAGGCTTGATCAACGCCTGCATCCGACCGCACATCGTGTTTGCGGTGCCCGAAGGTACGTCGGAGCAGATCTACGCCGAGTTCAAGGTTCAGCTGCTGCCAACCGGCGAGCAGGCAGCGCCTCCGCAGTTGACCAAGCCGAGCGGGCTGCCGGGCTATGACGACGCGGCCGAGCGCGCGATCATCCGCTGCGATCCCTTTCCGAGAGACCGGGACGGCACTGTGCCTCGAACATTCACCCTAAAGATGTATCCCACGGAAACGCGATGAAACTCTCGAGGACCCGTTGCCCCCGTCCCTATAATCCGCCAGCGATGCCAAAGACCCGCGCAAGACCAATTCTCTTTAGCTCGCTGGTCCTGCTGGTCGCTGTGGCCGCCGCCGTGGCAAGCCCGCCGGCGCCGGCGCAGATGACGGTGGAGATCACCGGGGTCGGCTCGCAGCAGTATCCGATCGCCGTTGCCTCCTTCAAGGCTGAAGGATCCCCGTCTCAGGACATTGCCGCGATCATTCGGGCCGATCTGGCCCGCTCGGGTCAGTTCCGGATGGTCGATGCAGGCGACACGCCGGTCGCCGAGGATGAACGGGTCGATCTCGGACAGTGGCGCGCGCGCGGCGCCGACACCCTGGTGGTCGGTTCCGTGTCGGGTCTGGCCGATGGCCGTTTCGATATCCGCTTCCGCCTCTATGACAACGTGAAGAACTCCCAGCTCGACGGGCTCGCTTACGTCGCTCCGCCCGCCGAGCTGCGGCTGACTGCGCACCGGATCGCGGACCGGATCTACGAAAAGCTGACCGGGGACAAGGGCGTGTTCGCGACCCGGATCGCGTACGTGGTCGAGTTCAACAAGACCGGCTACGAGCTGCAGATAGCCGACGCCGACGGCGCCAACGCACAGACTGCGCTGCGATCGCGCGAACCGATCATTTCGCCAATCTGGTCCCCCGACGGCAGCCTGCTGGCGTACGTTTCCTTCGAGAGCCACAAGCCGGTGGTGTACGTGCATACGCTGGCAACCGGCTTGCGGCGCGCGGTGGCCGATTTCAAGGGCAGCAACAGCGCGCCCGCCTTCTCGCCAGACGGCAAGAGCCTGGCCGTCGTGTTGACGAAAGACGGCAACTCCGAGATTTACGTGATGGGTGTCGACGGTTCCAATCCGCGCCGGTTGACGCGCAACGCGGCGATCGACACCGAGCCGTTTTTTTCACCGGACGGCGCTTGGATCTACTTCACCTCGGATCGCGGCGGCAGCCCGCAAATCTATCGGATGCCCGCCGGCGGGGGCGAGGCCCAGCGCATGACGTTCAACGGCGATTACAACATCAGCCCGCGCGTGAGTCCCGACGGCCGCCTGCTCGCCTACATCTCGCGGCGCAATGACCTGTTCCAGGTCGAGGTGCTGGATATCGCATTGGGACAGGAGTTGACGGTCACGGACACGGTCCACGACGAGTCGCCGAGTTTCGCACCCAACGGGCGTTTGCTACTCTACGCGACCGAAGTGGGAGGTCGCGAAATACTCGCACTGGCCTCGACGGACGGCCGGGCCCGCGCGAGGATCACAGGTCCGAACGGCGACATCAGGGAGCCGTGCTGGGGCCCCTACGCAAAGTGACTCACCCTTTGCGCCGGGCAGAAGAATCAAGGTTCCTGTCAGGGAGATGATGATGAGTTCAATCCGCATTCTGTTCGTGGTTTCGGCAGGCGCGCTGGCGCTCGCTGGTTGTGCGAGCACGAAGCTTGAGGACAAGCCGGCACCCGTGGTTGAGGAGAGCAAACCCGCGCCCGCTCCGGCGCCCGCACCCGCTCCGCCGCCGGTCGCGAAAGTCGAGGCGCCCCCACCCCCCCCGGTGGTCGACGCGCTCAACGATCCGAACAGCGTGCTGGCCAAACGCAGCGTGTATTTCGATTTCGACAAGTCGCTGATCAAGACCGAATTCCAGCCGCTGATCGAGGCGCACGGGCGGTATCTGGTCGAGCATCTGCAGCGGCAGATCCGGATCGAGGGCAACTGCGACGAGCGTGGTGGTCGCGAATACAACCTGGCGCTCGGCCAGCGGCGCGCCGATGCGGTTCGTGAGCGGATGGAGCTGGTCGGCGTCCCGGGGGCTCGCATCGAGACGATCAGCTTCGGCAAGGAAAAACCGAAGGCCGCCGGTCACGATGAAAGCGCGTGGGCCGAGGACCGGCGCGCGGACATCGTCTATCGTTGAGAACGGCTGAGTCGTGCGCTCGCTGAGATCGCTTCGCTCGCTTGGCCTGCTGGGGCTGCTGCTGTCGCTGTTGCTCGGGCTGGCGGCGCCCTCGCAGGCGTTGTTCGGCGATGAGGAGGCGCGTAAGGCGATCGTCGATCTGCGCGATCAGGTCGCGCAGATGCAGAAGGACCATGCCGCGCGCATCGACGAGCTGTCGCAGCGAATCGACCGCCTGGACAATCTCTTGCAGGCAATCCAGCGAGGCCAGCTCGAAGCGGGCGGTCAGTTTGAGCAGCTGCAACAGGAGCTGGCCAAATTGCGCGGCATGGTCGAGCAGGTCACCAACGACGTCGCCACGCTGCAGAAGCGCAATCGCGATTTGTATTCGGATCTGGATGCGCGCATCAAGAAGCTGGAGCCGACGTCCGTCACGATCGAAGGCAAGAGCACTCAGATCGACCGCGACGAGCAGGCCTCGTACGACTCCGCAATGGCCTTGTTCAAAGCGAACGACTTCCGCACGGCGGTGGGCGGGCTTACGGCGTTCCTGAACCGCTACCCCCAATCGCCGTACGCCGCCTCGGCGCAGTTCTGGCTCGGAAGCTCGTATTACGCAATCAAGGACTACCGGTCAGCCATTGCGGCGCAACAGGCCTTGGTCGACCGCTTCCCCGATTCGCCCAAGGCGCCGGATGCGTTGCTGAACATCGCGGCCAGCCAGATCGAACTCAACGACAAGAAGTCGGCTCGCGCCACGCTGGGCAAGGTGATTTCGGACTTTCCGGACTCGGACGCAGCCAAGCTCGCCAAGGACCGCCTCATCTCGCTCGGCCCCAAGTAGCTCCGGTCCCCGATGACACACGCAGCGCCTTTCGGCGACGCATGGGTTTGACGGCCCCTGCGCCGCTCAGGATAATGTTGGGTTCTCTCCGCCGGCCCTTACCAAAAGAAACAAGAAGATCGAGGGTGCATGAACAAAAAGAGTGAAGTGCCGGCATCCTGCCCGACGGGTCGTTAGCTCAGTCGGTAGAGCAGCGGACTTTTAATCCGTTGGTCGCAGGTTCGAATCCTGCACGGCCCACCATCGTCTCAATGTGCCCGAAAGAACCCGCGTCGGAAACCAGCTCGCGTTTCACCCGGCGGGGTGAATTCAAACGAATTCAAACGACTTTGAGCACAATTCCCCGATTCCTTAATGACTTAGATGCGGTAGCACTATCTTTGACATCGAAACGCGTTGCGTGCGATAACCGGGGCCGGCCTTGTCCCTGACACCACTTCCGGTCCGCCAATGCCCCGCTTCCTGCCCCCGCTGACGCTGTTCTGGCGTTTCTTTCTCGGTTTGCTGGTAGCGGCCCTGTTGCCGCTGCTGGTGACTTGGTACATCTCTCGCCATGTTACCGGCCAGAACGCCGAACTCCTCGCCGAGGCGCGGCTGCGCTACGAGGCCGTGCAGATTGCATCGCGCGCCGACGGCTGGCTCGGGCTCAACTACGAGACGCTGGCCGAGCACGCCGATACGATCGCGTTGCGCTCCATGCTGCCGGAGTTACAGCGGCCGGTGCTGATTACGATCGCCAACCACCAGCCCTGGACCCAGGTGGCATTCACGGTCGGACTCGATGGCGTCTCGCTCACCCGCTCCGACAGCCTCGCTCCGATCAATTATTCCGATCGGATCTATTTCAAGACGACCGTCGCCGGACAGCCTCTGGGTCAGCAGATGCTGATCAGCAGGACCACGAACCGGCCGTCGTGGGTGGTTGCGGTGCCCATCAAAGACGAGGCCGGCAAGGTGGTCGGCGTGCTCGCGAAGACCAATGGCCTGAACGAGCTGACGGACCAGCTGGCCAACGTCAAGATCGGGGAGTCGGGCCGCGCCATCCTGATTGCGCAGGACGGCAAGCTGGCAGGGATGACCGGGGCCGTGTTCGACAAGGAGTTGCGCGACTTCAGCAAACACCCGCTGTTCCTGAATCGGGAAAACGTTCGCGCCGGCGTGCTGCACTACATCGATGACAATCGGCCGACGGTGGCGGTGCTGCAGCCGGTCCGCTTCGGCTGGCTGGTCGCGGTGCAAATGGACGAGAACGAGGCACTGCTGCCAGTCGCGGAAACCGACAGACAGATGCTGATCCTGCTGATGGTGGCCACGCTGCTGGCCGCCGCATTCGCCGCGATCTTCGCGCCGGGCCTGTCGCGGCCGTTGGTGCGCCTGACGACGATTGCCGAAGAGATGAGTCGCGGCCACTTCGACCATGAAATCCCCGGCACCGAACGGCGCGACGAGATTGGGGCGCTATCCAGGGCAATCGAGCGCATGACCCGAAGCCTGAGGCTGGCGATGGATCGTCTGACCAAAGAAGGTGGTGGGTAAGCAGGCATTGCCTGGAGGTGGGGGCCGTTATGTCGCCGCTCGAGCTGTTGTTGCGCGTCCAGAGCCGGGATTCGACCGGACAGATGTTTGTCGTTACCTTCGATGGGCGACAAATCCGGATCGGAATCGAGTCGGGACGCATCGTGCATGTCGGCTACGGTCCGCGCCGTGGCAAAGCGGCGGCCGAGCTCGCGTCGAACGCGGTGGCCAAGTCCGCAACCTTCCGCGTCGATCCGGAAGTGCTGCGGGACGACGACTTGCCGAACGAGCGAGCGCTGCTGGGCCTGCTGTCGCGCATGCTGTCGGGCAGCAACGCGGAGGCGGTGTCGTCCGTGCTCTCGGGTGAGGCATTCGACCCGGAAACCATTCAAAGCGACAACACCGGCCCCTTGGAGCCGGAGGCGAGCAGGCCGCGCACTCGACCCGGCTTCGAGACGCGCAACATCCTGCGGATGGCCACCAACATTCCAACCGCTGAAATTTCGCGCGTGAAAGCTATCCTGGTCGAATATGTCGGACCGATGGCCGGCTTGCTGGTTGAGGAGAAGCTTGCCGGCGGCGTGGCGAACCTCGATGCGCTGGTCGAGCGGCTCGCGCCCGAGATCGGCAATGCCAAGGATGCGCAAAAGTTTCGCGAGGCCGTCGAGCGGTTGAAGAGCGGTTGATTGCGCAGCGTTCTCGCGCGAGCCGGACTGGCTGATCGCCTTCAATCCGGCGCATTCGTCCCGACCACGACCACCGGCCGGACTTCGCGCCGGCGTTGAAGGTCGCGCGCTCAGCGCAGGCGACGACCCGCCTAGCGCGCGAGCCGCTCGAGCCAGCGGTCGTAGATCTGCGCCGCCGCTCGCTGCCCTTCGGCCAGGCACGTTTCGGTCGCAGCCCGTATCGCCTCTGCCCGATGCACCGCAGGCGAGCCGGCAAGGCGATCGATGTCATTCGACTCCGGCGGGGTCAGCCACGACTCGATTTTCTGCCGATCGATCTCACAGTGAAACTGCACGCCGATGTGCGCGGTTCCAATCGCGAAGGCCTGGCGGTGACAATGGGTCCCGGTCGCGATCAGCCGGGCTTCGGCGGGCACGCTGAAAGTCTCGCTGTGCCATTGAAACACCGGGAAAGCGGCCTGGCCGAACCAATGACGCGCGAGCGGATCGTCCTGTACATCGATCCGGGACCAGCCGATTTCGGCGTACGGGGCGGTGGTCACGAGGCCGCCGAGCGCGCGGCTCATCAGTTGCCCGCCCAGACAGTGGCCGAACACCGGAACGTCGATCCGCAACGCCTCCAGGATCAAGCGCTCGCCCTCGCGCAGCGGGCCCCAGTCGTCATTCACACTCATCGGTCCGCCCAGAAGGCACAGGCCGCTGAACTCGCCGAGCGACGGCGGGCTTGTGTGTCCGTTGAAAAGCTCGAATACTTGAATCGAAACGCCTCGAGCGTGCAGGTGCTTTCCGAAGAAGCCGACTCCGTCGTGCACGTAGTACTGCAAGACAGCGACCGGCTTCACGTCAAGGCGGCAACCACGGTGATCGGATTCGGATTCTCGAAGGGGCGCGATGGTACCATCGCGCACGTCATGGGCGCAAAAGCGAATGGCATGACTCGTGCTTTGAAACGTCCTTAGAGACGCAGCACGGGCGCATCGCCATCCATGTGCCCGTTGACAAGAACAAGGGTGCACCAGGAGGGGGAAATGAATCGATCGAAAGCTCCGGCTCACTTGGGTCAGACGGCTTGCTGGTTTGCGGCCGCCGTGTTCACCTGCGCCGCAGTGCCGTCGGCGCGCGCACAGGGCGCAGCCGAGGCACCCCCCGCGCCGGCACCTGGCGTGGCGCAACCCGCGAGCGACCAGCCGGCCGAGGCACCGGCCAGCCTCGCGCCAGCGCAGGAGTCTTCGCCACCACCTGCTGCAGCGCCTGCCAGCCCCGCGCCAGCGCAGCAGTCTTCGTCACCGCCTGCTGCAGCGCCTGCCAGCACGACCGTCACAGGGGCGCCGGCCCCCCAGCCGGCGGGCAAGACGGAGGAAATCGTCGTCACCGCCACGCGACACGAAGCCGCGCTCAGCAAGGTGCCGGTCAGCGTCAGCGCGTTCACGCAGGAATCGATGGACGAGAAGGGCATCAAGGACTTCGTCGATGTCGCGCGCTTCACTCCGGGCGTCACGATCGACGCGACCGGAACCGGCACCAATTCGATCTCGATCCGCGGCATCTCGTCGTCGGGCGGCTCCGGCACCACCGGCATCTATATCGACGACACGCCGATTCAGATCCACTCGCTGGGCTTCAACTCCGATGACACGCTGCCCAAGACCTTCGACCTGGAGCGTGTCGAAGTTCTGCGCGGTCCGCAGGGCACCTTGTTCGGAGCCGGGTCCGAAGGTGGCACGGTGCGTTACATCCTCGCGCAACCGAGCTTGACCAAGTCCAGCGTCTATGCGCGATCCGAGCTCGCCTCCACCGAGGGCGGCGCGCCGAGCGTCGAGGCAGGCGTGGCGGGCGGCGCTCCAGTGGTCGATGGCAAGCTCGGCGTGCGCGCCAGCCTCTGGTATCGGCGCGACGGCGGCTGGATCGATCGCATCGATCCGTTCACGCTGCAGACGATCCAGACCAATTCGAACTTCGACGCCACCTATGTGGCCCGCCTCGCGGCCAAGTGGGCCGTCACGCCAGACGTCACGCTCACACCCAGCTTGCTGTATCAGCACCGCGATCGCAACGATATTTCGGTGTTCTGGCCGCAGGTCCAAGGCGCCAACGGGCAGATCAAGCGATCGGATCCCGGCAATCTGCAGTTTTTCAATGCCGACCCGACCTCGCGCCCCGAGCCGGATCATTATTTCCTGCCGGTTCTGAAGGCCGAGGCCGAGTTCGGCAACGTGTCGTTGATTTCGAACACGTCGTATTACACGCGCGACGACACGAGCGGATACGACGGCACGCTGTACAACCTGGGCTACTACCAGACGCTGGGATCGCGGGGAGGTCCATGCAACCTGACGACGGGAGCCAATTGCGGCGCAAACCAATTCGATGCAACGCTCCAGTTCAATCCGAACACCTACCCGCTGATCGACCAGTACGGGCTGCACCTGCCCGCCGCCGTCCAGAACTACCGGGCGCCCGCCACCGTCGTCAACGAGCAGAGGACGTTCACGGAGGAGGTTCGTTTGCAGTCGAACGATCCGGCCGCGCGCCTGACCTGGACCACCGGGATCTTCTACCAGTTCACGCGACAGGTCAGCCTGGAGGAGATCTACGACCCGATGGTCGATACGCTGTTCGGCGCTATTTTCCAGCCGATCTGCGACCCGATGACTGGCTGTGTGCCAGCCAGCGCGACCACCTCCTTCGGTCTCGGGCTGGCCGAGGGGGGCTACTCCTACTACAACTACAACACAGGGCACGACCGCCAAACGGCGCTGTTCGGCGAGGCCAACTACGAGATCATCCCTCGCTTGAAGCTGACCGTCGGCGCGCGCATCGCCAAGACCGCGTTCGACTTCACGCATTTCGCGACCGGCACTCAAAACGGCGCGACCACGCTGAGTTCGGGCAATAAGGAGGAAACGCCCTTCACGCCGAAACTGGGGGTGTCGTTCCAGGCCGATCCGAACGACTTGTTCTACGCCACTTATGCCAAGGGCTTCCGGACCGGCGGCGACAACGCGCCGATCCCGCAGGCCCTGTGTCCGGTCACGTTCGCCACGCTCGGGCTGCCCGGTCCCAGTTCGCCGGCCACGTACAACTCCGACAAGGTCAAGAGCTATGAGGTCGGCGCCAAGAACAAATTCGGGTCGCTGAGGCTCGCCTCGAGCGTCTATTACATCACCTGGAACGACATCCAGCAGAACGTCTACCTGCCGGGTTGCGGATTCCAGTTCACGACCAACGTCGGTACGGCCACGTCGAAGGGCTTCGACCTGCAGGCCGACTGGAACGCCACCGATTCGCTGTCGTTCGAATCGGCATTCGGCTACACGCGCGCGACCTACAACGAGGACGCGAGCCTGGTGCCAGGCGGCGCGCCGATTGCGAAGGCGGGCGACGCGGTGGTCGGCGACTCGGGTGTCGCCTCGCCGCCGTGGACGATCGCGATCGGTATGCTGTACGAATTCTCGACGTTCGACCTGCCGTCGTATTTGCGCCTGGATTATCAGTACGAGAGCAAGAGTCACATCCAGACGGCGGCCCAGGATCCGAGGGTCAGTCCCACCGTGTTCGACCCGTTCGCCTACACGCCGCCACCGACCACCTTCGTGACGTTGCGCGTGGGGACCAAGATCCGCCGTTGGGACGTATCGGCCTTCGTCGACAATCTGCTCGATGCCCATCCGTTGTTGCCGCCTGGCGGGCCGAACTCACACAGCGACGCCGACCCCACCGCACCTCCAGGGCAAGGCGTCCTGGTACGCAACTATACGTTCCGGCCCCGCACGATCGGACTCACCGCGATCTTCCGGATGTAGTCACCCTCACCCCCGGCCCCTCTCCCGCAAGCGGGAGAGGGGAGATTGAGAAGGCAGTCCCTTCGGTCGCATTACCAGGTCCCTTCTGCCTCCTAGCCAGTCCCTTGTCCCGCCTTAGCAGGTCCCTTCTCCCGCCTTCGCCCTGCGGGCTTCGGCGGGCTCGCCCGCCGTAGCTCGCGCAGCGAGCGAAGGCGGGAGAAGGACAGGATGAGGGTGATCGCAGTGCTAGCATCGACGGGATGCCACCCAGATACGCGCCGCCGTACTCGTCCGACGCTACCTTTCTGGGCGCCGCTCGCGAAGGCGAGCGCACTTCGGAGCGCGCGGCACCTTTCGCCATCGCGGGAGTTGCATTCGATGGAGCGGTCACCAATCGGCCCGGTGCGCGTTTCGGACCCGGTGCGATCCGTTTGGCGAGCCGGATGCTGTGCGACGCGATCCATCCCCTGTACAACTGCACGCCGGGCGATGCCTTGGTCGATATCGGCGACCTGCCGCTGCCGGCAACCTCGCTGGAACGGCAGCGCGCCGCACTGCAGGCCGCCGCCGAGAGCCTGCTGGCGAGCTACCACGTGTGCTGGCTCGGCGGCGATCACTCGATCACACTGCCGATCCTGCGCGCCCACCGCGCTCGCACTGGCCAGCCGCTGGCGATCGTCCACCTGGATGCGCATTGCGACACCTGGAGCGATCATTTCGGCGAGCCGTCCGGTCACGGCACCTGGATGCGCGAGGCGATCCAGGAGCGACTGGTGATCCCGGAAGCAACCGTACAGATCGGGATTCGATCGCCGGCCTCAGTGGAGACGCGCGAGTTCGTGCGCATCCACGGGGGTTGCGTGATCGGTGCTCGCGAGCTGCGGGGCCGCGAGAACGCCCAGCAGCTCGCCGGCGTACTCGATGAGGTGCGCGCGCGCGTTGGCCGCCCGCGCCGCCCCGCGTACTTGACGCTCGATATCGACTGCCTCGATCCGGCGTTCGCTCCGGGCACCGGCACGCCCGAAGCAGGCGGCCTGTCGACCGCCCAGGTGCTGACGCTGCTCGAAGAGCTGACCGATCTGAATTGGATCGGAATGGATTGCGTCGAGGTTGCGCCCGTCTACGACCACGCGGACATCACGAGCCTCGCCGCCGCCACGTTCGTCTGGACCTACCTGTGCGGCCGCGTGGCTAGCGCCTGATCGCAGCCCTCAGGGTCTGCCCGAGCAGGCGGCCGTGCGTGATCAGCTGGTCGGGCGGCGTATAGCCGAATCCGACCACCAGCCCGCGCAAGGCAGCCGGGCCGAAGAAGTACTCCGACAACGCGCGCACCGTCGTTCCGCTGCGTGCGGCCAACTCCACGACGTTGCGATCGTCGCACTGGTCGGGCAGGCGGATCATTAGATGCAGCCCGGCCGGCTGCGAAGTGATCCGGGCATTGCGACCGAGCTGCGGGCTCAAGGCACCGACCAGCAGTTCGCGGCGCTCGGCATAGGCCTGCCGCAAGCGCCGGATGTGCGTGACGAAATAGCCGCGCTCGATGAAGTCGGCCAGTGCCGCCTGCACGGTCAGTTGACCGGGGCGCTGCAGGTCGTACAGCGCGCTGTTGAACGGCTCGGCCAGCGCTGCAGGGACCACCATGTAGCCGATCTTGATTCCCGGGTACAGCACCTTGGAAAAAGTTCCGACGTAGACGACACGCTGGCCGGCGTCCAGCCCCTGCAGGCTCGCCAGCGGGCGTCCGCTGTAGCGCAGCTCGCTGTCGTAGTCGTCCTCGATGATCCAGGCGCGCTCGCGCGCAGCGATCTGCAGCAGCTGACGGCGCCGCGCGAGGCTCATCGCCACCCCCAACGGATACTGATTGGACGGCGTCACGTAGATCAGGCGGGGGCGGCTGCCGCGCGGCGCCCGGTCGGGGTTCATGCCTTCGTCGTCGACCCCGACCGGCTCGATCTTCAAATCGCAGGACTCGAAGATGCATCGCGCGCCCCAGTAACCCGGATCCTCCATCCAGACCGTGTCACCGACATCGGCCAGCAACTGCGCGCAAAGGTCGAGGGAATGTTGAGTGCCGGCGGTCACCACGACCTGCTCGACTTCGACCCGCACGGCGCGCGATGTGCGCAGATAGTCCGCGATCGCGCGGCGCAACGGAAGAAAACCGCCCTGGGTCGCATAGTCCAGCAACTGCAGGTGACCCTGACGCAGCTGCCTGCTCTGCAGGCGTTGCCACTGCTTCATCGGAAATAGCGTGAAGTCGCCTTCGGGGCCGCACATCGGCAGTATCTCGAGGCGGCGTCCGCCGCGAAAACGCGCCAGACGAAGCCCCCGCCGTGACAGCTCCTCGGGAGAACTCCGCACTGACAGGGAAGCGCCGCGCGCGACGTCGGCCGCCGTGCGCCGGCCGCGGCCCTTGGGCGGCGCCGCGGCGGCGTGCGCCACGAAAGTGCCGCTTCCCGTGCGAGCGACGATGTAGCCCTCGGCCAGCAGCGCCTCGAAAGTCGACAGCACCGTGTTGCGCGACAATCCGAGGTCGCGCGCCAGCTCGCGAGTGGACGGCAGCCGCGCTCCCGGAATCAGCTGCTGCGAAAAGATGGCGCGCCGGACCGCTTCGTACAGCACGCGGTATCGAGGCAGATCCGCCATCGCCTGCGCGTCGGCGAAGGCGGCCCGCAGCAGCTCGTCGGTCGGCAGCGCCTGGCGCATCGGTCGGTTCGAGGGCTTAGTGGCCCTATCGATCTGCAAATAGTGGCTCTCGTCATAATACCAATCGCAGGTAAAATCCGGGTGCCTTTCAATCATGCGAGCAAGCCTGGTTGGGGCCGCGCTTGCGGCCGCGTCGATCAGGTGCCCCGACCATGTTGTGCGTCCAACGGGCCAAACGTTCACGTCGCGTCTGCGGGCTCAAACCGCAGGGGCGCGGCGTCCGTCGAAGGCGGCGCGGGCCCTAGGGGCTCGGCGCTCCGCACGCTCAATCCAAAACGAAGCCGGATCCGTGCGCGGGTTCAGCTCAGCGCGACAGCCTCGCCGATGGCCGCTCTGCGGCCGCCCGTTGTGGCCTGGTGAGAATCGAGGAAGCAAACATGAGCTCAATGGTGGTACGCAGCAGTTTTACCGAGAAGGATCTGGAGCGCTGGTTCGATGAGAATCGGATCACCGAGATCGAATGCCTGGTTCCTGACCTGGCCGGCGTGGCGCGCGGCAAGATCCTGCCGCGCGAAAAGTTCACCGAAGACCGCGGGATGCGCGTTCCGGAGGACGTGCTGGCGATGACCGTCAACGGCGACAAGCCGGGAGACGACCCGACCTATCGCGCGGTGATTGCGGCGACCGATCACGACCTGTTGCTGCGTCCCGATCCGAGCACCGTGTGCCTGGTGCCGTGGGCCGCCGATTCGACCGCACAGGTGATCCACGACGCCTTCCGCACCAACGGCGAGCCGGCCGACTTCGTTCCGCGCACGGTGCTGAGGCGAGTGTTGAACCTGTATCGAGAAAAGGGATGGGAGCCGGTGATTGCCCCGGAGCTGGAGTTCTACCTGGTCGCGAAGAACCCGGACCCGAACATGCCACTGGCGCCGCCAGTCGGCCGCAGCGGCCGGGCAGAAACGGTGCGTCGCGCCTACAGCATCGACGCGGTCAACGAATTCGATCCGCTGTTCGAGGAGATCTACGACTACTGCAAGGCGATGGAGCTGGACGTCGACACGCTGATCCACGAGGTCGGCGCGGGCCAGATGGAAATCAATTTCCTGCATGGAGACCCGCTCGAGCTGGCGGATCAGACGTTCTATTTCAAGCGCACGCTGCGCGAGACCGCGCTGCGGCACCAGATGTACGCGACCTTCATGGCGAAGCCGATGCAGGGTGAGCCGGGCAGCGCCATGCACATCCACCAGAGCCTGGTCGAGGCGAAATCCGGTCGCAACATCTTCAGCAATCCGGACGGATCCGCGTCCGCACTGTTCAATCACTATCTGGCGGGGCTGCAGAAGTACATGCCCGCCGCGATGGCGCTGGTGGCGCCTTACGTGAACTCGTACCGGCGCATCGTGCGCCACGGCGCCGCACCGATCAACATCCAGTGGGGGCACGACAACCGCACCGTGGGTTTCAGGATCCCGGGGTCGACCCCGGAGCATCGGCGCGTGGAAAACCGGGTGATCGGTGCCGACGCCAATCCCTACCTGGCCATTGCGGCCACCTTGGCGTGCGGCTGGCTCGGGATCACCGAACGCCTCGAGCCCACACCGGAGAGCACGGGCAGCGCCTATTCGCTCGACTACGAGCTGCCTCGAAGCCTGTCGGAAGCGCTGACCGAGCTGCGCAGCTGCACCGCCTTCCACAGGGTCCTGGGAAAGCCGTTCATCGACGTGTACCTGGCGGTGAAGGAGCTCGAGTACGCCGAATTCATGAAGGTGATCAGCCCGTGGGAACGCGAGCACCTTCTGTTGCATGTCTGACCGGAGATCGCAGATGCATGCCAGCGTCGAAAAAATATCGGAAGCCGGCTCAACCGACACGAGCGCTTACGACACGCTCGCGCTGCGGGCCGCCGACAGCGCGCACTATCTGCACCCGGCCACCGATCACAAGGCGCTGGCCGAAATCGGCGCACGTATCATCGTGCGAGGCGACAACATTTACATCTGGGACTCGGAGGGCAACCGGATCCTGGATGCGATGTCCGGCCTGTGGTGCGTCAACGTCGGCTACGGACGCCGCGAGCTGGCCGACGCGGCCTACCGCCAGCTCACGACGCTGCCTTTTTATAACAGCTTCTTCAACACGTCGAACCCGCCGGCCATCGCGCTGGGCAGCAAGCTGGCGCAGATATCGCCTCCCGGATTCAAGTACGTCTTCTTCACAGGATCGGGTTCCGAAGGCAACGACACGATCGTGCGGATGGTGCGCCGCTACTGGGATCTGCTCGGTCAGCCCCAACGCAAGGTGATCATCAGCCGGCGCAACGCCTACCACGGCAGCACGATGGCCGGTGCGTCGCTGGGCGGCATGGATGCGATGCACGCGCAGGGCGATCTGCCGATTCCCAACATCGTCCACATCGAGCAGCCGTATCACTTCGAGAACGCCGCCGGCATGTCGCGCGAGGAGTATGGCGTGCTGGCGGCGCGCCGCCTTGAAGAGAAGATCCTGGAGCTCGGACCGGAGCGCGTAGCAGCGTTCATCGGCGAGCCGGTCCAGGGCGCAGGCGGCGTGATCATCCCTCCCGACACGTATTGGCCGGAGATCCAGCGCATTTGTGACCGGCACGGAATCCTGCTGGTGTCCGACGAGGTGATTTGCGGCTTCGGCCGTCTGGGCCACTGGTTCGGCTGCGAGCGAATGGGAACCCGTCCGGATCTGATCACGTTCGCCAAGGGCGTCACGTCGGGTTATATCCCGCTGGGCGGCGTGCTGGTGGGTGAGCGGGTCGCCAGGACCTTGATCGAAAAAGGCGAGGAATTCACGCACGGATTCACCTACAGCGGCCACCCGGTCGCCTGCGCGGTGGCGATTGAGAATATTGCGATCATCGAGCGGGAGCGCCTGGTGGCGCGAGTGCGCGACGACATCGGACCGTACCTGAAACGGCACTTCGAAGCCCTGCAAGACCACCCCCTGGTCGGTCAGGCCGAGGCATGCGGAATGATGGCCGCGCTGGTGCTGGTCAAGAGCAAGTCTCCGGTGGAGCGCTTCGCCGAGGAGTTGAAGGTCGGTATGGTTTGCCGCGGTCACATGTTCGGCAACGGCATCGTGATGCGCGCGGTCGGCGACCGGATGATCATCGCACCGCCGCTCGTGATCACACGGTCGCAGATCGACGAGATGATCGCGTTGATCCGGCGCTGCCTGGACTTGACCTGGGTCGATGTGAAACAGCGCGGCTGGGCCTAGTGGCCAGCCCGCGGCGCCTTCCGGTCAGGCGGCGGGCAACAGGCGCTGAACCAGCCGAGCCAGGCGCGGCACCGTGGTCGGCCGCAGAAGCCTCGGATCGTAGCCGGCCATTCGGCGTTCGTTTTCGGCCAGGCACAGGCCGATCAACTCGCGCGGCTTGAGCTTGATACCGACCGACCGGGCGCCGGTCATCGTGAAATTGACATCCCTGGGGCGCCGCCGGGCTCCCATTCCCTTGGCCATGGCGACGCGCTCCCGGACCAGGTGCAGCGACAAGCGCAAGGTCTTGATCGCAAATAACGGCCGGCGCCACCACGGCATGTTGCGTCGGTACCAAACCACCCAGTTGGCGAAGAACAGGATGTGGCGACACTCTTCCTGAATCACCGGTTCGAACGTCTCGACCAGTTTCGCCGGGAAAAAGCCCGACCGCCGCGCGACCTCGAACAATCCAAAAGCGAAGAACACGTCGATGCATTCGGCCAAGCCGGTCAACAGCCACGCCCGCTCCGGATCCTTCGGCGCGGCGATCGCGGCCTCGGGCGAGAGCGGGATCCGATACGCCTGCGCCAATCGAGTCAGCACGGCCTCATGGCGCGCCTCTTCGCTCGCATCCAGCTCGAGCGCCTGACGCAGCAAAGGATCGGTCACGCGTTGCGCGAACGCCTGCACGCGCACTGTGGCGCACGACTCCTTGTGGACCGCGGTGTCCCAAATCGGCAGTGACGCGAGGCGCCGCAGGTCATCCTGCGTCAGCTCGGGCCATGCGATGTCGGCTGGATCGTACGGGTGATGAGTCTCCAGCAGCATGCGGCAAAACAGCCGTTTGTGGGCATCCGAACCGACACGAGGGCGGCCTGGTTCCCCACCCTGCCAGTTGCGCATCGCCCGATCCGCCCGGTCGATGTTCACCGCATCAACCACAGGCACCTCGATGGAATTCGCAAGGGAGTCCCGGACATCGACTACAGGACAAACCTGATTGAAAGGGCACCACTTTCCGGCAAAGCTTACCGCGACAACATGGACATCTTAACTTCGACCGTGGCGGAAGGTGTGCTTCGACCCGCGATAGGCGGCGGTCTTGTCTATCGCAAGTCAGCGCGTGGCGTTGTCAAGTTGGCGGCTGTCGACGGGGGACAGCTTTCGCCGCTGGAACGCCAAGTGCTGATCATGGTGGACGGGCGCCGCACGCTGGCCCAGCTCGCCGAGCTCTTCGGCTCCGACAAGCTCAGGCTGCTGAGCCTGCTTTCCGACCTCGAGGCCAAGGGCCTGCTAAAGCGGGTCGATCCAAGGGTCGATGCCGGGCTGGCCGCCGCCACAACGCAGGTTGGAACGTCCTTGCCCGACGTCCTGCCGTCGAACGCAACACACGCTAATGCGGCGGCGCGTGCTCCCGCATGGCTGCGCGACCCTGCGCCGGGACACGATCGTTGGCCGAAGCGCTTTCCCCCGCCGGCCATCATTCCTAAGCCAAAGCTTCCTGCATCGCGCGCGCGCGGTCTGCCGTTGGACGAGCACCCGCTGGCGTGGTTCGCATTGGGCGTTCTGTTGACGATCGTTTGCACCACCTGGATGTCCAATCACTTTCTGGCTGAGTCGCGTCAGAAGTGGTGGAGCCATTACCCGCAAGCCCAGTGGACCGATCCATATGGCCGGCCTGCAATACCCGATGCGATCGGTGGCGGTCGGTCGGATCGGCCATCGCCGATCAGGATGGCGCCGCTTCCCGCCAAGGCGCCCGTCGCGCCTGCCGTCAGAGTGGCGTCTGCGGTCAATCGGCCGGCAAGCGTTGCACCGCACATTGCGCCGCATGGATCGGCAACGACGAAACACGAGGCGAGAGCGACGCCGGCGGCGCCATCGCCCGCAGCGACGGTCGCCGAGCGGTCTGCCGAGTCAGTGGCCTCGCCACCGCCGACGCCTGAAGCAGCGTTGTCCACTCGCGAGCCCGAAGTTGGCACCGCCCCACCGGGGGAGCCGTCCAGCAATTCGTTCGCGCTACGCCCACTGCGGCAAGACCCACCGCGGATTCCCGAAAAGGTGGTCCACAATGGAGTCGTCGAGGGCCACGTGCAAGTACGGTTGTGGATCACGCCGGAAGGAAAGGTGGACCAGGTCGATGTCCTCGGAGCGTCGCCGCCCGGCGTTTTGGATGACGAGGTGCGGCGGGTCCTGTCGCTCTGGACGTTCGAGCCGCCGGGCCACCCGATGGACGAGGTCGTTCAATTGACGCTCGCGCCGTAAACCGCCTACGCGGCTTCGCCGCTTCGGCGGGCTGGCCCGCCACCGCAACTTTCGACGCTTCGGCGGCGGGCGTCCTAGCCAATCAGATCCCGCATCCGGTACCACGCCATCGCGAGTACCAGCAACGGCGTGCGAAGCCACCGGCCCCCGGGGAAGTCCCGATGTTTGATTGCAGCGAACAGATCAAAGCGCGACGCGGTGCCGCGGATCGCCTCGGCCACGACGCGCCCGGCCATACCGGTCAGTGCCAGCCCGTGCCCGGAGAAGCCTTGAAGGTAATAGATGTTGTCGGCCACGCGCCCGAAGTCGGGTGCGCGGTTCATCGTGATGTCGACGTAGCCGCCCCAGGCGAATTCGATCGGCACGTCGGCCAGTTGCGGGAACACACTCACCATTCGACGCCGCATCGCTTCAGGCAGCCGCAGCGGTGCGATCGTGCTGTAGCTGACGCGGCCACCGAAGATCATCCGGTGATCGCGCGACAATCGGAAGTAGTCGAGCACCCACTGCGTGTCGGACACCGCAGTGCCGCGCGGCAGAAGCTGCGTGGCCCGCTCCGCGCCGAGCGGTACGCTGGCCGCGATGAAGGTGCCCACTGGCATGATGCGTGAGGCAAGCCGCGGCATCAGCTGGTCGAGGTAGACGTTGCCGGCGAGCAGCACGTGCGAGCAGTGCACTCGGCCGAGGGGCGTGCGCACCTCGGCCAGTCGCCCCGGCCGCACCTCGATCACGCGGGAGCTCTCAAAGATCTTCACACCGAGACCGCAAGCCGCGCGCGCCAGCCCGAGCGTGTACTTCAGCGGGTGCAGGTGCCCACTGCCGGAGTCAAGGGCGGCCGCCTGATAGCGAGGGCTGGCAACCCACTGCGGCAACTCGGCCCGATCGATCAGCCGCATTCGGTCGTAGCCATAGTTGCGTTCGAGCGACTCGACCCACGGCATCAGTTCGGCAGCGCGCCGACGCGTGACAGCGGCTGCAACGCAGCCTTCGCCCCATTCACAATCGATCTCGAAGCGCCGGCAGCGAGCATGGATCAGCTCTACGGCTTCCACGGTGGCATCCCACACCTGGCGCGCCGGTGCAGGGCCGATCTGATCCTGGACGACCTGCATGTCGCATGCAAGCCCGACCAGCGCTTGGCCGCCGTTGCGACCCGACGCTCCCCAGCCCACCCGCCTCGCCTCGAGTACGGCCACCGTAAAGCCGGCGTCGGCGAGGTCGATGGCGGCCGACAGGCCTGCCAGTCCGCCCCCCACGATGCATACATCGCACGCGATGTCCGATTGCAACGACGGGTGCTCAATGGTTCGCTGCACGCTCGCCTCGTAGTACGAACGCAGCACCAACGGATCGTTGGGGCGCAGCAGCAGACCCCGCTCACCCTTTTCGCTTAAGCCAGGTGAGGGGCCGGAACCGACTTCCGCCGTCAAAGACATCGTTTGATCAAAGCCAGGTTCGGCTGCGTGGCGTCGTGCGGCAGTCTATCCGGGTCGACGCCGGATCCGATAGACTGCCGGTCGCAGAGGGGTGCGGTGGAACGGCTGCGATGGCGCAGTTGGCGTGCCGGCGGGCCGGCCGCCGCTGGCATAAAATAACGCCTGTCTGGTTCCCTGCAAGGGTGAGATTCTGTCAGTCGACGAACATCCATCGGGCGTCAGCGCGAAGCGCGCGCGTGCGCCGTTTGTACTGATTCCGTGTGACAACCGGCTGCTCGGCGGCCACCCCTTCTATGTTCTGGGGCGCAAGTATGCCGACGCAGTCGAAGCCGCCGCCGCCTGCTATCCGCTGCTGGTGCCGAGCGGCCCGACAACGGACCTGAGCGCTTATCTGGAAGTGGCTGACGGCATTCTGCTGACCGGATCGCCGGCCAACGTGCATCCGATGCACTTCGGCCAGAATGTGCGTGATCCGAAGCTGCCGCTCGATCAGGGCCGCGACGGCGTCACGCTGCCGCTGGTGCGGCTGGCGATCCAGTGCGGACTGCCGCTGTTTGCAATCTGCCGCGGGCTGCAGGAAGTCAACGTCGCGCTGGGCGGGTCGCTGCACCAGGCGGTGCATGAAGAGCCTGGTCGACTCGATCATCGAGCCGATCCGGACCAAGCACCGGACGAGCAATACGCTCCGTCGCATCCGATCAACATCGTGAGCGGCGGCGAGCTCGATCGAATCCTCGGGCTGCGCGAGCTGCAGGTCAACTCGCTGCACGGGCAGGCGATCGATCGGCTGGCGCCTGGATTGCGGATCGAGGCGAGCGCGCCCGATGGCACGGTCGAGGCGGTCCATATCAGCGCACATCCGGGCTTCGCCCTGGGGGTCCAGTGGCACCCCGAGTGGAAGGTGCTGGAGAATCCGGCCTCGACCTCGATCTTTCGCGCGTTCGGAGACGCCTGCCGCCAGGCGCAAGCGCGCCGCCTGGCAGGCTCGCCCGCCGAAGCGCTATCGAGCGCGAAGGCGGGTCTGCCCCGCGCAGCCTGATCTCGACCATGGCGCTGCGCGCGGATTTCACCCAGTCGGACCTGGAACGCTTTTTCGACCAGAACCAGGTCGATGAGGTCGAATGCCTGGTGCCTGACCTGACCGGAGTAGCGCGAGGCAAGATCCTGCCTCGCACGAAGTTCACGCAGGACCGCGGCATGCGGCTGGCCGAGTCGGTCCTGGCGATGACGGTGACCGGCGAAGCCCCGGATAGTGAGGAATACGACGCGATCATCTCGCCCAGCGATTTCGACATGGAGCTGCTGGCTGACCCAACCACGGTGTGCGTTGTGCCATGGGTGCCGGCGCCGAGCCGCACGGCCCAGATCATCCACGACTGCTATTTCGCCGACGGCCGCCTGGTCGACTTCGCGCCGCGCTCGGTACTGCGCCGGGTGTGCGAGTTGTACGCGCAGGACGGACTGGAGCCGATCGTCGCGCCCGAGGTCGAGTTCTACCTGATCGCACAGAACACCGATCCGGATTTCCCGCTGTCCCCGCCCGTCGGCCGCAGCGGCCGGTCCGAGACGAGCCGGCAGCACTACAGCATCGACGCCGTCAACGAGTTCGACCCACTGTTCGAAGACATCTACAAGTGGTGCGAGGTGATGGGCCTGGAGCTGGACACGCTGATCCACGAGATCGGTGCCGGCCAGATGGAGGTCAACTTCCTGCACGGTGACCCGTTGGACCTCGCCGATCGCGTGTTCTACTTCAAGCGGACGCTGCGCGAGGCGGCGCTGCGGCACAAGATGTATGCGACCTTCATGGCCAAGCCGATGGCCAATGAGCCGGGCAGCGCGATGCACATCCACCAGAGCGTGCTCGACCGCAGGACCGGACGCAACATCTTCTCCAACATCGACGGCTCGGCCTCGGATGCGTTCCGCCACTACATCGGTGGCCTGCAGAAGTACCTGCCGGCGGCGATGGCGTTCCTGGCCCCCTACGTGAACTCCTATCGGCGCCTGGTCCGCCATACGGCGGCGCCGATCAACATTCGATGGGGGCGCGACAATCGAACGGTCGGAATCCGGGTTCCACGCTCGTCGCCCGAAGCGCGCCGCGTCGAGAACCGGGTGATCGGCGCTGATGCGAATCCCTACGTCGCCACCGCCGTGACGCTGGCTTGCGGCTACCTGGGAATGAAGGAGCGGCTGGAGCCGGCCGCCGAGTCGAGCGGCAACGCTTACCGCGGTGATTACGAGCTGCCGCGCACGATGTCTGAGGCGCTGAACCTGCTGGGCAACACACCGGAACTGGCCCACGTGGTCGGAGAGCGCTTCGCCAAGATCTACCGACTGGTCAAAGAGCTGGAGTACGACGAATTCATGAAGGTGATCAGCTCGTGGGAGCGCGAGCATCTGCTGCTGCACGTGTGACCGGGGCCGGCACTTTGACCAAATCGAATCGTTGGATGCGCGTCGGCGCAACGGCCGCCGCGGTTCTGCAGCTGACGCTGATCACCGGCTGCGGCGCGTCCGGAGCGGCCCAGCCGAACGACGAAAAAATCCTGAACGTCTACAACTGGTCCGATTACATCGGTGAGACGACGGTACAGGATTTCGAGAAGGAAACCGGCATCAAGGTCCGTTACGACACCTTCGACGCCAACGAAACCTTGTACGCCAAGCTGGTCGCGGGCCACACCGGCTACGACATCGTGGTGCCGTCGTCGCACTGGGCCAAATTGCAGCTGGAGGGCGGCCTGCTGAAGCCGCTCGACAAGAGCAAGATCACCACGTATTCGAACATCGATCCGTGGATCCTGAAGGAGCTGGCCACGGTCGACCCCGGCAATCGCTACCTGGTGCCGTGGGCGTGGGGCATCCAGACAATCGGCATCAATGTGGACAAAGTCAAGGCAGCGCTGGGCGATCTGCCGATGCCGCAGGACGCCTGGGATCTTGTGTTCAAGCCCGAGTACATGAGCCGGCTGAAGTCGTGCGGCGTGTCGTTCCTGGACTCGGCCGATGAAGTGTTCCCGTCGGCGCTGCACTACCAGGGCAAGCCACCCTACAGCCTGCACACGGCCGACTACAACGATGCAGCCCGGATGCTCGGCACCATCCGACCCTATGTGACGTTGTTCTCCTCGTCCGGATATATCAACGAGCTGGCCTCAGGCTCGGTGTGCGTGGCGATCGGCTGGAGCGGCGACATCGCGATCGCAGGTGCGCGCGCCCGAGAGGCGAAGAACGGGCAGAACGTGCAAGCCCTGCTTCCCAGATCCGGCGCGGTGCTGTTCTTCGACACGATGGCGATCCCGACGGACGCGCCGCACGTCGAGAATGCGTACAAGTGGATGAGCTATGTCTACCGCCCTCAAGTGCAGGCGGCCATCGTCAACAAGGTCTTCGTGTCCAGCGCGGTGCGCGCCGCCGACAAATACATCCGGCCAGAGGTGATGGCGAACCGGTTGGTGCTGGTTGAAGGCGAGAATCTGGACCGGCTGCTGCCGCCGGACGCGGTCACCAACGATATCCGGCGGCTGCGCACGCGGCTTTACACGACATTCAAGACGGGGCTATAAGCGGCCCGAGTCGCGCAACACGGCAGATCTTGGGGGAGATGCACGAATGCGGCCGAATGCGGCGGCGGGCGACGCAGGTTTTCTGCGAGTCGAACGGCTGACCAAGCGCTTCGGCGAGGTGGCAGCGGTCGACGACGTGTCGCTGACGATCCCGCGCGGCGAGATCTTCGCACTGCTCGGCTCCTCCGGAAGCGGCAAATCGACGCTGCTGCGGATGCTGGCCGGCTTCGAAACGCCCACCTCCGGCAGCATCTTCCTCGGTGGCACCGAGATCTCCGGGTTGCGGCCCTACGATCGTCCGATCAACATGATGTTCCAGTCGTATGCGCTGTTCCCGCACCTGGACGTGACCGAGAACATCGCGTTCGGACTGAAGCGGCACGGCTGGCCCTCGGTCCGAATCACCGAGCAGGTCGACCGCATGCTGTCGCTGGTGCAACTGAAGCCGTACGGGCGCCGCAAGCCGCACCAGCTTTCGGGCGGTCAGCAGCAGCGGGTGGCATTGGCCAGGAGCCTGGCGCTGGAGCCCAAGCTGCTGCTGCTGGACGAGCCGCTGGCGGCGCTGGACCGGAAACTGCGCGAGCAGACCCAATTCGAACTGTCCACCATCGTCAAGAAGGTCGGAGTCACCTGCGTGATCGTCACGCACGACCAGGAAGAGGCGATGACGATGGCCGACCGGATGGCCGTGATGGATTGCGGGCAGCTGCTGCAGGTCGGGCGTCCGAACGAGATCTACGAGACCCCGAGCTGCCGGTTCGTCGCGGATTTCATCGGCAACGTCAATCTGTTCGACGGCACGCTGGAAGAGGACGAAAAGGACCATTGCGTGATCGGCACACCGCACGGGCGCTTCTACGTCGGTCACGGCATCACCGGCGTCATCGGCCAAGCGGTCAGCGTCGCGTTGCGACCCGAGAAGATCGAGCTGCAGCTGCAAGCCCCGCCCGACATGCGCACCAACGTCCTGCACGGACGGGTCACCGAGCGCGCGTATTTCGGCGCCTCATCCCTGTACCGCATCGAGCTCGACACCGGCATGCGGCTGCAAGTGTCGATACCGAATACCGAGCGCCACGCCTCGCTGATCGCGGTCGGATCCGAGGTCTACGCGACCTGTGCAGCGGACTCGATGGTCGTTCTGACGCAGTGATGCCGACGACCCTCACCCTTGGCCACGGCGCGCCTTGCAAGGCGCGCCGGCTTCGGCGGCGCGAAGCGGTGCTTCGCGAAACCCCGCCTCCGCCCCCTCTCCCACTGCCGTGGGAGAGGGGCGATCGAGCTGCACGAGTTCCTTCTCCCTCCCGCTTCTTCACATGGGCTGGGGGAGCACGAGGGGGCCAGCCCAGCCCCCTCGTTCTCTTCCTCTGCCCTTTTCGGCCGCAGGCCGGAAAGGGGTGAGGGTGAGCGCGAGGACCTGGGCGCAGGGGTGGGGCCGGCGCACCGTGATCGGCGTGCCCTACCTGTTTCTCGTGCTCTTTTTCTCGCTGCCGTTCCTGGTCGTGCTCAAGATCAGCGTCTCCGAAGCCTTGGGAGTGCGCTTTCAGGACCTGCTGAGCTGGGACGACGGCACGCTGACATTGCGGCTGAAGTTCTCCAACTACATCTATCTGACGACCGATTGGCTTTACCTGGGAACTTACCTAAAGTCGATCGGCTTCGCGACGCTGAACACGCTGATCTGCCTGGCGATCGGCTACCCGTTCGCCTACTTCATGGCACGCTCGCCCGCCGCCTGGCGGCCCGCCCTGCTGATGCTGGTGTCGCTGCCGTTCTGGACTTCCTATCTGCTGCGCGTGTACGCGTGGAAAGGGTTGCTGGACGACAACGGCATCGTGAACAACCTGCTGCGGTGGCTGCATCTGATCGATGCCCCGATCAAGATGATGCACACCGCGTTTTCGATGATGGTCGGGATGGTGTACACCTACTTGCCGTTCATGATCCTGCCGGTGTACGCCAACCTGGTCAAAATGGACCTGCGGCTGCTGGAGGCGGCGGCCGACCTGGGCTCGACGCCGCTGAAGACCTTCTGGCTGGTGACGGTGCGGCTGTCGATCCCGGGAATCGTGGCCGGGTCGATGCTGGTGCTGATTCCCAGCGTCGGCGAGTACGTGATCCCCGAACTGCTCGGCGGCACGTCGACCTACATGATCGGGCAGGTGCTGTGGGACGAGTTCTTCAAGAACATCGACTGGTCGATGGCCTCGGCCGTGGCCGTTTCGATGGTGGTTCTGATCCTGATCCCGCTGGCCGTTTTCAACCACTACCAGACGCGCGGAGTCGGCCGGGGGAGCGGAACATGAACAGCCTGATCGGCCGTGTCTGGCTGGCAACCGGCTACGCGTTCCTGTACATCCCGATCGCCACGCTGATCGTCTTCTCGTTCAACGAATCGAAGATGGTGACGCTGTGGAGCGGCTTTTCACTTCACTGGTACGGCGAGATCGTGCACGACAGGGAGCTGATCACCGGCTTCGTCACGTCGCTGAAGATCGCGCTGATGACGGCCACGGCCTCGATCGTGCTGGGGACCTTGGCCGCTTTCGCGCTGGTGCGCTACCGCAATTTCGTCGGTCGCACCGCGTTCATCGCGCACATCAACGCGCCACTGGTGGTGCCCGAGGTGATCACCGGCTTGTCGCTGCTGCTGTTCTATGTCGCGTGCGCGCGTCTGTTCGGCATCTTCGGCGAGCGGGGCATCGTGACGATCTGGATCGGCCATACTTCCATCTGCACCTGCTATGCGGCGGTCGTGATCCAATCCCGACTTCTCGGCATGGACAAATCGCTCGAGGAAGCGGCGATGAATCTGGGGTGCCGACCGTTTCAGGTCTTCGTGCTGGTCACGCTGCCGATGATCGCGCAATCGCTGGTGTCGGCCTGGTTGCTGACGTTCACGATCTCGCTCGACGACGTCGTCACCACCTCGTTCCTGAGCGGGCCAGGCGTCAGCACGCTGCCGATCGTGATCTTCGCGCGCGCGCGGCTGGGGCTCAATCCAACCGTCAATGCGGTTGCCACGCTGTCGGTCGCCGTCGTGTCGATCGGTGTGCTGACCGGATCGTTGTGGATGGCGCGCAGTGAGCGCCGGCGCGCCGAAGAGCAGGCTGCCGCTTACCGCGAAGGAGCACTGCAGGTTGCGCGGCGAACCGCCCAGGCATCGAGCTGAAACACAATGGGGAGACCAACGTGCTGATCGGAGTACCCACGGAGATCAAGGTCCGAGAATCCCGCGTTGGACTGACGCCGGCCAATGTGCGCGAGCTGACCGAGCATGGCCACCAGGTGATCGTCCAGTCGGGCTGCGGGCAGGGCGTCGGTTTGACCGACGAGCTCTACGAGGGCGCCGGCGCCAGCGTGGTGACCAGCGCAGGCGAAATCTTCGCGCAGGCCCAGATGATCGTGAAGGTGAAGGAGCCGCAGCCGGAGGAGCGCAAGCAGTTGCGCCCGGACCAGGTGCTGTTCACTTACCTTCACCTGGCGCCCGATCCGGACCAGACGCGCGACCTGATCGAAAGCGGTGCGGTCTGCATCGCGTACGAGACGGTCACTTCGGACTCGGGCGGATTGCCGTTGCTGGCCCCGATGTCGGAAGTCGCCGGGCGGATGTCGATCCAGGCCGGCGCCTACTTCCTTGAAAAAGCGCACGGAGGACTGGGGGTGCTGCTGGGCGGAGTGCCCGGGGTGGATCCGGCCAAGGTCGTCGTGATCGGCGGCGGCGTGGTCGGCACCCACGCGGTGCACATTGCGCTGGGGATGGCTGCCGAGGTGTGGGTGATCGATCGCAACGTCGATGCGCTGCGGGCGCTGTGGCGACAGTTCGGACGGCCACTGAATACGGTGTTCTCGACGCGCGCCGCGATCGAACAGCACTGCACGTCGGCGGACCTCGTGATTGGCGGAGTGCTGGTCCCGGGAGCAGCCGCTCCCAAGCTGATCACGGCCGAGACCGTGCGCCGGATGAAACCCGGATCGGTGATCGTCGATGTCGCGATCGACCAGGGTGGATGCTGCGAGACGTCACGTCCCACGACGCATGACGATCCGACCTACGTGGTCGACGGCGTGATCCACTACTGCGTGACCAACATGCCCGGCGCGGTTCCGCGCACATCGACTTTCGCGCTGAACAACGCGACGCTGCCGTTCGTGCTGGCACTTGCCAACAAGGGCTACCGCCGAGGCCTGCTGGAAGACAAGCATCTGCGCAACGGGCTGAACGTCGCGCACGGGCGCGTCACCAACCGGGCGGTCGCCTCGGCGCTTGGGTACAAGTACGTCGACCCGAACGAGGCGTTGCAACCGTAGTCGCTTCGTTGTCCACCCTCACCCCGCCCCTCTCCCGCAAGCGGGAGAGGGGGAACTGCCCCTTTTGCTTCACATTGGCTGGGGGAGCAACGAGGGGGCCAGCCCAGCCCCCTCGTTCTCTTGGTCTTGCCCTTTTCCGGCCGCAGGCCGGAAAAGGGCTAAGCGAGGACTGCCGCGAGGCTATCCGAGAGGATCTCGAGCCCCTCGTCGACCAGCGCGTCGGATGCGGTCAGCGGCACCATCACCCGAATCACGTTGGCGTAGGTGCCGCACGAGATCAGGATCAGCCCGCGTTTGGCAGCCTCGGTCACCACGCGCCGCGTCAAGTCGGCGTCGGACTGATCGGCACGGCCGCTGATCAGCTCGATCGCGACCATCGGGCCCAGGCCGCGCACTTCAGCGATCGCCGGGTAGCTCGCAGCCATCTGCCGCATTCCCTGCTGCAGGCGCTCGCCGAGGTGCACACCTTTTTCGAGCAGGCGATCCTGCTCGAATACATCCAGCACCGCCAGCGCGGCAACGCACGCGAGGGGATTGCCGGCGTACGTGCCGCCAAGCCCGCCCGGCCCGGGAGCGTCCATGATGTCGGCTCGCCCGAGGACCGCCGAAATCGGAAATCCGCCCGCCATCGACTTGGCCATCGTCACCAGGTCGGGAACCACGCCGGCGTGCTCGATCGCGAGCCAACGGCCGGTGCGACCTGCCCCGCTTTGAATTTCGTCCGCAATGAACACGATGCGGTGGCGGTCGCACAGCGCGCGCAGCTCGCGCAGGAATTCGAACGGCGCCACGTAGAAGCCGCCCTCACCCTGCACCGGCTCGACGACCAGCGCGGCAACCTCCTCGGGCGCGACGTCGCACTTGAAGATGTGCTCGACCGAAGCCAGCGCCTGCTCGGTGCCGACTCCGTGCAGCGCATTCGGAAATTGTGCGTGGAAGATGCCGGGCGGAAACGGTCCGAATCCGGCCTTGTACGGAGCCACTTTGCCGGTGAGCGCCATCGCCATGTGAGTGCGCCCGTGGAAACCTCCACCGAACGAAATCACGGCCTGACGACGGGTGTGAGCGCGCGCGATCTTGATGGCGTTCTCGACCGCCTCGGCGCCGGTCGACATGAAGATCGCCTTCTTGGCGAAGTCGCCCGGAACGAGCTTGGCCAGCCGCTCGGCCAGCTCGACGTACGGCTCGTAAGCCAGCAGCTGAAAACAGGTATGGGTCACGCGCTGCAACTGCTGCGCGACTGCCTCGATCACCCTCGGATGGCAGTGGCCGGTATTGACCACCCCGATGCCACCGGCGAAATCGACGTAGCGCCTTCCCTCGACGTCCCACAGCTCGCAATCGCGCGCGTGGTCGACGAAGATCTCGTGCACCTGCCCGACCCCGCGCGCGATCGCGGCCCGCCGCCGCGCCATCAGTGCCGCGTTGCTCAAGCTCGCTTCCCGTTTCATCGAGATTCCTCGAGCTAGCCGTTGCGGCTCGCCTGCAGCACCCAAAGGCGCGCCAGGTCGGCGGTGCCGTCGTTGCCGTGCACGGATTGCAGCAGTTGGATCGCCTTGGCCTTCTGGCCGGCCTGCGCGTATGCGAGCCCGAGGTGAAGCTTGGCCTCGTCCGGATGCTTCAGCGGCCCATGCTTCAATCCCTGCTCCATCAAGGCCAGCCCGCGTTCGATCTTTCCATTAAGTACGTAGTTGTAGCCGATCGCCACCAGGGCATCGCCGTCCTTGGAGCCGGACGCTTCGGAGTCGTTGGTAAGCGAGCTCGCATCCTGCGTAGCCTGCTTGTTGGCCAGCTCACGCAAGCGGTTCTCCCGCTCGGCTTCCGCACCCTTGCCCAGCAGGCCGGCGGCATATCCCTGATCCATGATCTTCTTGGCCTCGGACGGGAACCCGGCCTGCAGCGCAAGTTGTGCCATCTCCATGTATTCGGCCGGCTTGCTGAGGTTCCCGGTCGCCAGCTGCAGGCGCAGCACATCCAGGTCCAGCCGCTCCGAATAGCCGGGCTTGCGCCGGACCCGCGAAATCAGGTCGGCCCAATATGTTTTCTTCGGATAATGGGCAACCAGCTTCTCCAGCGCCTGGACGTAACCCGTGCTGTCGTTCATCTTCACGTAGCAGCTGGCGAGAAACTGCAGTCTTTCCTCGGTCGGAACGCGATCGGCTTTCTCCTCCGCCTCAATCTCGTCCTTCAGCAAACGCGCCGCCTCGGCGTTGTTGCCACTGAGGTAGTAGCTCTGGATCAGAACCTGGTGGATTCCCGGGTCGCTGCCACCCTCCTTTTCGAAGCGCTGAGACCACGAAATCGCCTTCGGGTAATCCTTCAGCTGGTAATGCATCTCGGCGATGGCGCCGATCACTTTCAATTGATCGGCCGCCGGCAAGCGGCCCGATGCGACCACCGACTCGAACGAGCTCCTCGCGGCGTCGGTGTCGCCGGCGCCCTCAGCGGCGGAGCCTCGCGTCAAATCGATCGCAAATTTCTCGTAGGGGGTCAGGTTCGGCACCGCCTCGGCTTCGTGCACCTTGGCCAGCGCGTCGCGGTACTTCTTGGCCTGGATCAGATCGCGCGCAGCCTGGATCGGCTTGCCGACCTCGGCCCGCACTGTGTTCTCGGGGGGCTTGGCCGCTTCGGCCGGCTTGCCAGCCTCCTGTGCGAGCGCCGGCAAGGTCGTCGAAGCCCAGGCCACCAAAGCGACGACCGCGACCAGATGGGTCGCGACCGCCTCCGGCGAGCGGTCGACTCGATGCGACTACTGAATGAATTGCTCATTGCCAACCAGTCCGATCTTGGTAACACCCAGGCGCTGGGCCGACGCGAGCACTTCGGCCACATACTTGTAGGTCGCGAGCTTGTTCGGTCGCAGATGCAGCTCGGGCTGATTGGGCTCGGCTGCCACCGCCTTCAAGTTCGCCTCCAATGCATCGCGGTCGGCCAGCGGCTTGCCATCCCAATAGATGGTGCCGTCGAAGTCGACATCGACCTGGACCACAACCGGCGGAGTCGGCGGCGGCGGTGGATTGCCGACCGGCATGTTCAGGTTCACCGAGTGCAGCTGGATCGGGATCGTGATAATCAGCATGATCAACAGCACCAGCATCACGTCGATCAAGGGCGTCGTGTTGATGTCGACCATCACGTCCGGCTCGGCGCCCGAGCTCGATCCTACGTTCATCGCCATCGTGTGACTCCGGCTCAGCCGCCCGCTGTTTGGACCGGCGGTTCAATGATGAAACTGACCTTCACGATTCCAGCCCGCTGGCAGTCGAACACAACCCGGCCGATTGACTCATAGCGGGCCTGCAGGTCACCCCGGACCTGCACGATCGGCTGCGGGTCCAAGACCGATTTTTCCTTCAAGCGCTTTACGAGGACCTCGTTGTCGGTAATTCGGTCCAGCCCCCAGAACACATCGCCGTCGCGGTTCACCGAGATCGTGATGTTCTCCGGCTTGGTCGTACGTGCCTGGTTGCGTTCCTTCGGCAAATCCAGCGGCACCAGGTGGATCACCACCGGAATCGTGATCAGGAAGATGATCAGCAACACCAACATCACGTCCACCAGCGGCGTGGTGTTGATCGATGCGACCAGTTCGTCCTCGCCCCCTTCCCCGGGGCCTACGGTCATCGCCATGGCGAACCTCTATCGTTTGCCGGTTTCGGCCATCCCCTTGCTGGAGGCGCCGAGCAGCACCATGTGCACGTCGGCTCCAAACGTACGGACGCTTTCCATCGCGACCTTGTTACGACGCACCAGCCAGTTGTAGCCGAGCACGGCCGGCACCGCGACGGCCAGGCCGAGCGCCGTCATGATCAGTGCCTCGCCCACCGGACCAGCCACCTTGTCGATCGAGGCCTGGCCCGCGATGCCGATCGCAGTCAGCGCGTGGTAGATGCCCCAGACCGTTCCGAACAGCCCGACAAAGGGGGCTGTCGAGCCCACCGTTGCCAGGAACGCCAGGCCATCCTGCAGCCGGTTTCCGATGTTCTCCATCGCGCGCTGCACCGACATCGTCACCCAGCTGTTCAGGTCGATCTGTTCGAGCAGCGCGCCTTCGTGGTGCTCGGTGGCGCTGATCCCGCTCTCCGCGATATATCGGAATGCGCTGCCTCCCTTCAGCCCGGACACGCCGTCTTTCACCGATTTGGCCGACCAGAAAGACTTCTTCGCGTCGCGCGCTTGCGCGTTCAGCCGGAACTGCTCGAACAGCTTGGTGACCATGATGTACCAGCTGCCAAACGACATGATCCCCAGGATGACCAGCACGCCGTGCGTGACGAAATCCCCGCCGGCCCACATCGCTTGAAACCCGTAGGGATTTTCGACCACCTCCTTGCCGCTCTCCGCAGCAGGTGCCGCTGGTGCAGCGGGAGCCTCCTGCGGCTGGGCACTTGCCGGCGGCGATAACAGGCCAACGCCAACGACCAACGTCGCCGGCGCCGCGGCGATCAGCAACGCCGCCAACGCGGCCATGAATCGGTTTCTAATGGACATGCTTTCTCCTCCGTCCTATCGGGAATTTCGTTTCTCCGGACGCTCTGCGCCGGTCTTGGTGAACTTACTCAAGCTTCCAGACGTACTGAAGGTCGCGAGCCATCGGTACGACTTTCCCATCGAGGGTGCCGGGCTTGAACTTGCACAGGCTCAGAGCCGCGCGCGCCGCTTCGTCCAGACGCTTGTGCCCGCTGGAGCGAACCACCTCGGACTTGACCGCGTGGCCCCCCTCGTCGATGAAGAATCGCACCGTCACCGTGCCGGTTTCCTCGGCGCGGCGCGAGGCGGGCGGGTATTCCGGGGTCGCGCAATTGTGAGCCGCGTCGATCACCGGCTCGACCCGCACCGGCACGTGGGCAGTTGGCGGAGCAGTGGGCACGATGCTGGCCACCGGCGGCGGCGGTGTCGACGTCACCGCGGTGATCGTCGCGCTCGGAGGCGGCGTCACCGCGATCTGCACCTCGGGCGGAGGAATGAACGGGGGCGGTGGCGTCGACAGCTTGGGGGGCGGTGGCGGCGGTGTCTCGGGTGGCGGAGGCGGCTTGGCCTCCTCGACGAGCTTGGTCTCGATCGGTTTCTTGATCACGTCGACCACCTTGCGCGCCAGTCCCGTGACCAGCGCGTAGATGATCAGTACGTGCAGCAAGGCGACGAATGTAAGCCCGACCAGGTGTTTGGTCGGATCCCGCTGCCGCTGGGCGTAGTCCATCCTAAGCCAACTCCCTGCGCGCCCTTGTCTTGTTGCCTTGCGGGCGCTGCCCTGGTGACCCGGCCGCGCCACACCTCCCTGGGCGCCGCTCGGGCTTCGAAGGTCGCAAGTTTAGCCGCAGACTACGGCCGCGCGCAGGCGGGTCCTCCCGATGCCGGAACATCCTTTGGTCGGAATCGAACATGTGTCTATTTGTTGCAGTGAGGAATTCCGGCAATCAATCCCATCCTATATTCATGGGATAGGCAACCCACGCAACAGCGGGCCGCTGCGGGCACACGGCGGGTCGACACGATCAAACCAGTGCGGAGTACTCGCGCTGCCTCAACCACTTGGTCGCGATCCACTTCTCGCCGGATGCGACCGGGTTGCCGCCGTGCAGCGTGCGCGCGTCGAGCCGGCCCCCATCATCAGAGTATGCAAAGAACACGGCGTTGCCGCGCCGAGGCAGCACATCCAACCCGATGTCCGGGAACACCGTGGAGCCGCCGCCCTGGACGTCGCTAAGGTACATGATCAGCGTCGCTATCCGTTGCCCGCCCATCGACAGCACCTTGCGATTGCCTTCATCGGCCGGGTCAAAGTAATCGAAGTGCGGCTTGTACTCGGTGCCCGGCCGATAGTAGAGCACCTGGATCGGCTCGCCGTTCTCGATCGGGCAGCCGGTCAGCTCGGCGATACGCGCTTCGATGCGCGCAATCAGCGGATTCTCGGCACGCTTGAAGTAGGTGCCGTCGCTGGTGCGGTCCGGATGCTGCTGATACTTGCCGGTCTGACGATCCACCACGTTGGATCGTTCCAGCTTGCCACGAGACAGCTCGATCAGCCTTTCGCATTCCTCGGCAGCGAGCAGATTCCCGAACAGAACGATGCGCGGCGCATTCAACGCCATCAGCAGGTGCACGGTCCGGTCGCCGGCGTCGATTTCGTTCGGGCCACCGGCCAGGATGTTCGAGCTGCTCTGCTGCTCGGCCGAGCCTGCCGCAGCGCCCATTTCGGTGCTGGCGGGCGCAGGGGCGCTCGGCGCTTGCGACGTGCGGCGCGGTGCTTCGATGTGCTCGAACGCAGCCGCCACGGCGTGCTGCGCAAACTCGCTCTGATAGCCGCTCGTGCGCATCGCCTGCTCGAGCGAGTCCGGCGAGCAGCCCTGCTCGATCGATTGCTTCAGCCAGCCCTGAAGGTCGGAAGCCAGAGAGGAAAATCGCATTTTTGCCAGTCCCACCATCCCGAATCATCGCAAGACAATAATGCTCGCGCCCGCAATACCCCTAGCCCCTCAGCGGCCACGCCGGGTGGGCTATCCTGACGATATTCTGGAGAACTGCGATGTTGCAACGCGTATCACCGCTACCATCAATGGCCGATTCGTCGCTGGTCAAGACGCAAGCGTATATCGATGGTGCTTGGGTGGAGGGATCGGCGGGGCGTTTCGATGTTCGCAATCCGGCCGATGGAGGCAAGCTGGCCGAGGTCGCCAATTGTGACCCGCGCGATGCGGAGCGCGCGATCGCGGCCGCCGACAAAGCATGGCCCGCGTGGCGCTCGCGGATCGCGAAGGACCGCGCCGCGATTCTGAAGCGCTGGAACGATCTGATCCTGGCCAACGCGGACGACCTGGCCAAGCTGATGACGGCCGAGCAAGGCAAACCTTTGGCCGAGTCCAAAGGCGAGATCGCTTATGGCGCGAGTTTCGTCGAATGGTTTGCCGAGGAAGGCAAGCGCGTGTACGGCGAAACGATTCCGACCCACGCGGCCGACAAGCGACTGCTGGTGTTCAAGGAGCCGGTCGGGGTATGCGCGGCGATCACGCCGTGGAACTTCCCGAACGCGATGATCACGCGCAAGGTGGCGCCGGCGCTGGCGGCCGGCTGCACCGTGGTGGTGAAGCCGGCCGAACAGACTCCGCTGTCGGCGCTGGCATTGGCCGAGCTGGCTCAGCGCGCGGGAATGCCGCCCGGAGTTTTCAATGTGGTGCCGTCCGATTCCATTCACAGCATCGAGGTCGGCAAGACCCTGTGCGCTTCGCCCGTCGTGCGCAAACTGTCGTTCACTGGGTCCACCGCAGTCGGCCGCATCCTGATGCAACAGAGCGCACCCACCCTGAAGAAGCTTTCGCTCGAACTGGGGGGCAACGCCCCATTCATCGTGTTCGAGGATGCGGACCTGGACGCAGCGGTCGAAGGCGCGATCGCCTCGAAATATCGCAACACCGGGCAGACCTGCGTGTGCACCAACCGCTTCTACGCGCAGGAAGGCATCTACGAGGATTTCGTACGCCGCCTGGCAGCGCGCGCGGCGCAGCTTAAGGTCGGCTCGGGGTTCGAGGCAGGCGTGCAGCAAGGCCCGCTGATCGACGAGGCGGCGCTCGCCAAGGTGCAGGCGCACGTGGCCGATGCGCTCAGTCAGGGCGCGCGGGTCGTGACCGGTGGTCATCGGCACGCGCTGGGAGGGACGTACTTCGAGCCAACCGTGCTGGCTGACGTGTCGGAGCGGATGCTGCTGGCGCGCGAGGAAACTTTCGGGCCGGTGGCGCCTGTGTTTCGATTCGGCAGCGAAGCCGAGGTGATCGAAGCGGCCAATCGGGTCGAGTTTGGATTGGCGGGCTACTTCTACGCGCGCGACATCAGCCGCGCGTTGCGCGTTGCCGAACGCCTGGAGTTCGGGATACTCGGAATCAATACCGGGATCATCTCGACCGAGGTCGCGCCGTTCGGCGGAGTCAAGCAGTCCGGCTTCGGACGCGAGGGATCCCACTTCGGAATCGACGAGTACCTGGTCGTCAAGTACGTCTGCATCGGCGGTATGTAGCATCGACCGAAGCCATCGCTTCTGCCGCGCCATCGTAGAATTGTGGCGACGCGCGGGCGTCGTATAACGGCATTACCCTAGCTTCCCAAGCTAGAGACGAGGGTTCGACTCCCTTCGCCCGCTCCAACCGTCAAAGGTCCGACCTTGAGACATGGGTTACAGGTCGTACCTACCCGGTACGCTCTGTTACCTATGTCTCGAGCGGCTCAAAAGCAATGGAACCGGCGCGATGTCCGACGTCACTGCGCCCATCGAGTTTCGCGTGGGCGCGGCCTGCGGTGCCTCCGAGATAGACGCCGCAGGCGGGTGGCTTGCGCCCTACTTCAGAATGAGTCGCTGAATCGTCTCTCCACCCAGAATCTCGCGCACCTTGTCGCGGTCGACCGCTCCCTTGTTCGCGGCGTCCATCGATCCGAAGGTCTTGGCCAACATCGGATCCACTTTGTCTCGCAGACCGTCGAGCGCCGCCCAATTTTTGTAAGTGACCGTCAAAATAATGTCCGCTTCGCCGGGACGGCGAGGAAATGCCTGATAGACGCCGTAGTCCAGGATGACTCCGGCCTTCTTTTGCTCCTCCAGCAGCTTCTTGTACGCGCCGTCGAGATATTTCACGTACTCGTCGAACATCCCGTACCTGGTTCGAACGTAGCCGACCTGAGTCACCGGTCCTTCGGTATAGGGCCTTTCTTCATCGGCCCACGCGCCCGCAGCGGCGCAAATCAAACCAAACGATATCAACCAACGAGACGTCTTCAGCATGGCGTGCTCTCCTATGATGGGGTGATCGGACTGTCCCTGTGCGGCGGGCTGTTGTGCCTTGTTCGCCGACGCGACAGGGGTGTAGTTCACACAAAGGATCGGTGTCAAGGTCCGAGAGAGCACGCGAGGCGACGAGTCGCGCCGGTGTCGACAAGCTCCTGGCAGCTTTCACCGATGTTTGCGAAAAGGACGACTGCAAGTCGACCGACGTGATCCGTAGCGTCTCGAAGTTCAAGAGCTCGGCCTCAAGATCGAAGCTCCGGTACGGAAGAAGCGCGAGCCGAAGGCTCGACCGGCAAAGCAAGGGTTCACGCAAAACCGGCCAGCCGAAACTGGCTGTTGCAGCCTAAACCCGACCCCACGACAATCAAACGGCACGGGAAACCGGACCTGCGACGGTCGAGGCGATCCGACAGGTCATCGGAACCGCTAGGGAAGTCGTGGCAGAATCGTGGAACGGTCGAACCCTCGTCTCGCAGCTTCCCAAGCTGGCGATGAGGGTTCGATTCCCTTCGCCCGCTCCAACCACAATCAGAGGTCGCGATGACGGCCGCGGAGACCTCGGCCGATGCGCACGGCCCGGATATGGCAACGCTGGTACCCATCTCGGCGCTCGCGTATGTTCTGGCAGTCGCGCTGCACGAGCACGGCGGGCACGCGACGGCCTGCGTGCTTCTGGGCGGCCACCCGAGGGAGCTCGGTGCGTTCTATGTCGATTGCGATGATGCCGCCTTGAGCAGCCTGGCCAGGCGACTCGTGCAATTGGCCGGCCCGGTTGCAAGCCTGATACTCGGAATCGCGGCCTTCAGCGTTCTGCCGCACGTTTCGACCGGCAAGCCGCTGGCGTACTACTTCACGTGGCTGTTGGGCGGAATCGGCCTGATGTCGGCGGCCGGCTATCCGCTGTTTTCCGGCGTATCCGGCCTCGGCGACCTCGGTACGACTCAGGATGGCGCATTGTTCGGCGCGACCCCGGAATGGCTCTGGCGCACCGCTCTCATCGTGGCAGGGGGGATTGCCTATTGGCTCGTTGTTCGCCACCTGTGCCGCACCATCGCGCCGTACGTCGGCGCCGCCGGTGGGGCACCGATGGCCCAGGCGCGGCGCGCCACGTTGGTCTCGTACGCGACGGGCGCCTTGGTGTATCTGGCCATCGGCGCGTTCAATCCGCTGGGGTGGTCGATGATCTTCATGTCGGTGCTGCCGTCAAGCCTGGGCGGCACCTCCGGACTTTTATGGATGTGGGGCGTATATCGGCGGCGCGCGCCGGCGGCGGGCGCCGGCGCCAAGCTCGGGTTTCCTCGCGACGGCAAATGGATCGCGGTGAGCGTTTTGGTCGTTCTCGCCTACGCTGCGATTTTCGGGCCAAGCCTGAAGCGCTGAGTGCGTCGCGCCGAGCCCTTAAGGACCCCGGCGCAAGCCAGGGATGGGAATAGGCCTATGCGTGCTGGCGCATCGCCAGCAGGGCTTGATTGCGCAGTGTTTTCAGCAATCCGAGCTCCTCGGCGCTGAAGTGCAGTGTTGCCGGCGAACTGCTGTCCGCATAGATCAGTCCGACCGTGCGCTTGCGATCGACGATCGGCAACAGCACCATGCCGCGCGCGCCGATCGCGCTGCGATACCAGGCGGGAACGTGCGGCCTGACCTTGCTCGACTCGATATCCTGAATGCACAAGTCGGCGCCCATCACGGCCGCCGCGTAGAACAGGTCGCGCGCGCCCTCGAGCGGGATCGAGACGCCCTTGTGAGCAATCGCCTCCGCATCGGCGCCAAAGCCGAATCGGCAGCGCAGCGCCTGCTGGCGCGCGTCGAGCGTGAACAGCAGCACGCGCTCGAAACCGATCGCGCGATACATTGTCTCCAGGATGATCCGCAGCACGTCGCTCAGCGTGTGTTCGCCGACCAGCGTGTTGGTGATGTCCTGCACTCCGGCCGCCAGTGCAGCCTGGCGTTGCCCCGGTTGCGGCGACACGGGGCTTTCGCCGACCTGAGCTTCACGCTCGCCGCCAAGGCCCGAGTCGGCCACCAGCCGCTGCGTCTCGGCCACCTCGTGCGCGCCTGGTGCCGTGGCCGACTGCCGCTGCGTCGGCAGCCCGCCGGCCGTCGCGTCCGCGCTGATTTCGCGCTGCGTCGCCCGCGCAGTGGGCCCTGCGACGGTCACGGTGCGGTCCGGTCCAGCGCGCCATGAGCGGGCCTTCTGCAGGAAGCCATTGCGCGCGACGCCGCGACCGAGCGCCTCGGCATCGCGCACCAGCGCATCGGCGCACGCTTGAACCGCGATCGTCAACGCGCGATCGGTGACTCCGGTCGCCGGCCCGTAGCGCCCTATCAGCGCAGCGAGCCGCTCCTTGCGCGTCGCGTCGTCTGAACCGATCACGTCCGCCAGCTCGTTGGCCAGCCCCGCGATCAGTCGCAGCTTTTCACTTTGCTGGGTCGGGCACTTCTTGACCAGACCGGTGTTCAGCCGCATGCTGTCGATGATGTCACTCGGCAGGTTCCAGGCCCGACCGACGCCCACCCCGAGCTCTTCGTAGCTGACGCCCAGCACCTCGCGCGACGCGCGCTCTTCGTCCCAACCGCGGTTCTGGATGTTGCGCTCGACGATCTGCGCTTCGTCGAACAGGTAAAACGTGGCCAGCAGCTTGCCCAGCCGGTGGAACATCGCGCAGATGAACGCCTGCTCGGCATCGCGCAGCTCCGCCTTGTCGCACAGCTGGCGTGCCAGCAGCCCGCTGAAGTAGACGGCAACGACCTGATCCTTCAGCGCGATTGCATTGGAGCGATCGTGCATGTGCTCGAACAGCAGCAGCGACATCGACACGTTGCGCACCGTGTCGTAACCCAAGATCGAGATCGCGCGCGACACCGTGCTGATCGAGCCGCCGAACTGGTTCAAATTGGAGGCATTGACGATCTTCAGCAGCCGACCCGTCAGCGCGAAATCCTTCAGGATCGAATTGCACAGAACGGCCACGGGCTCGCGGTCGGACGAGGCCGCCCGGTTCACGGCGCTGATCGTGGCCGCCAGCGCGGGAAAATCGCCTTTGTGGCGGATCCGTCGCAGCAGGTAATCCAGCGTCCCCAGTTGCCCGCTTTGCGCTTCGGGCGCAGCCGGTGCCGGCTCGAGGTAGGCGCCAAGCGCGGCAGCCATTTCGGCAGCGCCCACAAAGCGCTCGGCGGGGTCCTTCGCCAGGGCCTTCATCAGCAGGCCGTCCAGGTGCTCGTCGACCGCGTCGTTGCGCGCGGACGGCGGCGCAAAGTCCTCGCGGACGATGCGTCGCACCGTATCGCGCGAATCGGCGCCGCGCACCGGCGGCTCGCCGGTCAGCATCTCGTACAGCACGACGCCCAGCGCGAAGACATCGCTGGCCGGCAGGTAGGTGCGCTGCAGGATGTATTCCGGAGCCATGTAGGCGGGCGTGCCGACCATCGCGTTGGAGTCGGCGTCGTCGATGGCCGCGCTGGATGCGATGCCGAAATCCATCAGGCGCGGAACACCCTCGTGCGTGATGATCACGTTGCCCGGCTTGATATCGCGGTGGAGCACGTTGTGCTGGTGGGCATACGCCACCGCCTGGGCCAGCGCGATCGCGATCCCGACGGCGTGGCCGATCTCGAGCTTGCCACGCTGCCCGATCAAGTCGGCCAGCGTGCTGCCCTCGACGCGTTCGAACACGAGGTAAGGGACGTCGGCGTCTTCCCCCGCGTCATACAGCGGAACGATGTTCGGATGCGACAGCGCGCTGACGATGCGCGCCTCGGCCAGCAGCGTGGCGACGCCCTCGCGCCCGAGCTTCGCCTCGAACGCAGGAAGCACCGTCTTCAGCGCCACCTGGCGCCCGAGGTGCGTGTCGGCAGCCAAATAAACGGTGCCTTGGGAGCCTTGGCCCAAGGTTGAAAGGATTTCGAACCGTCCAATGAATCGGCGGCTCTGAGCGATGGCAGACGTTTGCGGCTCCCGGACGGCAACCTGCACCGAATCCAAGGATCATCATCGGGCCGGCTTCGCTCAGCTACTTCCGGGAAAAGGAGCCTAAGGCTTCGGCAATTGGGGCCTTCCTGCGAGAGCAGTTGCGGCTGGTCGACGGCAAATCGGGGGACGGATCCGCGCTAGACGAACAGAAGGTAGAACAACCCTCCCAACACCACCCACTTCACGAGGTAGTACGTGGTTCGGCTGCGCGCTTTGAGCTGCTTGGCTCGAAGCCGAAACTCGTAGAAGCCGCCGAACAGCCGGTTCAGCAGACCGATCTTCTCGCCCTCGACGTTCTGGGAGGCAGACGCTTTCATCACGTTGCGGGCGAACCATCGATTGATGGCGGTCATCAGCCGGCTCTTGAGCGGCCGTTCGACGTCGCAAAACAGGATCACGCGCTGCGATGCGGTCGTGTTCTCCGCATAGTGGATGTACGTTTCGTCGAACATCACGGCTTCGCCATCGCGCCAGAAATAGCGATCGCCATCGACGACGATGTAGCACTGGTCGCTGTTGGGCGTGATCAACCCGAGGTGGTAGCGCAGCGACCCGGCGTACGGATCGCGGTGCCGAACCAGCCGCGCGCCGGGCGGCAGGGACGCGAACATCGCCGCTTTCACGTTCGGAATCGAATTGAGCAGCTCGGTCGTGCGCGGGCACATCCTCTGCGCCGAAGGCATCTCGACGCCATACCACTTCAGGTAGAAGCGTTTCCAGCCGGTGCGGAAGAACGAGTTGAAGCCCATGTCGGTATACCCGGCCGCAGCGCGGATGAATCCTTCGTCGTTCAGGCGGGCCGCCTCGTCACGCATCTCGTGCCAATGAGCCGCCAGCGGCGCCAGGTCAGGAAACTGTGACGGATCGACGAAGGCGGACGTCTTGATCTTCGAGAACGCGTACATCAACGCGTTGTACGGCGCCAGGACCACCGTGAAATCGGTCAGCGCTCGCACCAGGCCGAAACGAACGCGGCCGCGCAGATGCACATACAGTGCCGACAGCACAAAAACCGCCAGCACGATGTGCCGGGGCGCTGGGGTCCAAATCGCCATGTTTGGCTACGCTTTGCTCTAGCCCGGTTGCGGCCGACTTCGGTTGCGTTGCCGCAAAATGTTAACCGGTTTCTTCGCCCGAACTCGCTTGCGGGTCCGGATCGGTCGCCTCGGCGCGACGACGCCGGATCAGCAGCGCGACCGCGCCCAGAGCCAACGCTCCCAGCACGGCGGTGCGCGCTCCCGGTATGGCCGATCGCAAAAGGGCTACCGCGCGGGTGACGGCACGCCGCGCCCACCGTGCTTCCGTCAGCGCTCCGGCTGCGATGGCCAGCCACCGCAGTGGACGGCCGCTACTGCCCAGTGCGGACGTAATCGACCCGATCGAGTCGGCGACGCGGCGCAACGGCTCGACCCCGTCCGAAATCGCTTTCATGGCCAACGACAGCTCGATTCGCTCGGCGGCGCCGCGCGCCCGCAAAAGCTCCAGGTGCAGCTTGCGATCCGCTCGCCGCCCGCTCATCGTCTGGCCTCCGGTCGGGTGTCAGCCACTTCGCCGAACAAGGCCTCGCGATCCTTGCTGAGTTCGGCCAGTGTCTGCGCCAGCAGCGGTCGACGGGTCTGGAGCTTTCGCCGCAACCGGACCAGCAGGTAGGCCGTCCCGACGGCGTAAGTCAGCGTCAGCAGCGCCAATGATAGCCATCCGAGCCAATCCCACAGCGCCAGCACGATGGTCGCGGTCGCCGCGATCAGTGTCAGCGCGATCAAAGCGGTCGCCACCAGCGCCCAAATCAGCCAGCGCAGTGCGTCGACCCCCGTTTGCGTCAGCTCGACGGCCGCAAACTCGGCGCGAGCCAGCATCAGCGCCGAGGCCGCCTTCGCCGCCCGACGGATGGCTCCCACAGTGCGGCCGGCCTAGCGACGGCTCACCAGTACGCCGATCAGCAGCCCGAGCGCGGCTGCCGCACCGACCGAGCTCCAGGGGTTTTGGTGAACCCATTGGTCGGCCGCGTCGGCGGCCTCGCGCGTGGCGCGCGACACATCACGCTGCAGCCCATCCAGCTTGTCCTGGGCCCGCTCCAGCGCACCGGCAGCGCGGCGTCGCAATTCTGCCGCCTGCTCCTCGCCCGCCGATGCAGCCTGCCGCAACAATTGCTCGACGTCGTTCAGCACATCCTTCAGGTCCGACACCAGCTTGTCCCGCGTGACTGTTTCCATGGCATCCCTCCGCGCAGTAAAAGAAGAAGCTTCAGGTCCGAATGCTAACGCCGACTTGACGCCGATCAGGTCCGATCGCGATCATTTGACGCTTCGTGACCGATATCCCTGCGCGCCACATGCCCGGCACCAACCCGGAGCCCCCCGAACCCTCGAGGCTTCGCCAAGTCCGCTCGTTCGCCTCGGGGCGCGCCAGGGTGACGCGTGCCCAGCAACGCGCTTACCGGGAGGATTTTCCCCGATATGCAGTGCCATTTCGCGCTCAGCCGATCGGGCCAGGTGCCAGCTTCGGGCGCGACGCGCCGCTGGTTCTCGAAATCGGGTTCGGCATGGGGGAAACCACCGCGGCGATTGCCGCGGCGCACCCTGAGTTGAACTTTCTTGTGGCCGAGGTATTCGAGGCGGGCATCGGCTCGCTGGCGATGCGGCTGGCGAAGGAAGGCCTGACCAACGTCCGAATCATCGAGCACGATGCGGTCGAGATCGTTCGAGACATGCTGCCCCCTGAGTCGCTGGCGGGGGCTCACATCTTCTTTCCCGATCCGTGGCCCAAAGCGCGCCATCACAAGAGACGCCTGATCGGACCGGCGTTCGTCGAGAGCCTGGCCGAGCGCTTGCGCCCAGGTGGCTTCGTCCACCTTGCCACCGATTGGCAGCACTACGGGGAGCAGATGCTGCAGGTCCTGTCGCAGGAGCGCCGGCTTCGCAACCTGCATGCCGGTTTCGCACCCTCCGCGGTCAACCCGCTGTGCGCACGGCCGGCCACCAAGTTCCACACGCGCGGCGAGCGGCTGGGGCATCCCGTGTGGGATCTGGTGTTCGAACGTCGATAAGCTCAGATGTGGCTCCCCCTTTGGGGAGGAACTACTGCTCGACGATGACACCGCAGGCGATGCGTGGACCGGAGTTGCCCGCCGGTTGGGATTTGTAGTCATCGACGTCCCGGTGCAGGACGACGCTGCGACCGGCGACGTCGCTGCCACCGCTGCCAACCGACAAATAGGTCACCTCGAACGACGTGTGCACCTCCCCCTTGTCGTCCGCTTTCAGGTTGGGAAGGTCGCCGGCGTGGTGCGGTGGGTGGTCGAACGTGCCATGAGCAACTCCCTCCGGATTGAAATGCCCGCCTGCGCTCATCCCATCCGGCGCCGAGCAGTCGCCGCGCTCGTGCACATGAAAGCCATGCTCGGAGTTGGGCGCCAACCCGGTCAGGTCAACCTTCACACGTACGACGCTGCCGGATTGCTTGAATTCGACCTTACCCGCTGCCGTGTTGCCCTGCGTCGGCTTGAGGTTGGCAACCGCAATCGCTCCACCGGAACCCCACACCCAATCCCAACCCGACGACACCGCGGTTCCCACCGAATCGGTCGTGTCTTTCACGGTCTGGCATCCGCCCAATGCTGCGCATCCGACCACGAACAACGCCGCTTGCATGATTCGACCCATCGGACTCCCCCTCTGTATGAGCGCACGGCGCGGCTGCGCCGGTGCCGCATTATTGACGATCTGGCCGCACTGAGCCCTCACCTTTAGCCACGACGATTGTCCCGCAAGCTGGACAGAGGAGCAGGGCCGCTCGGTCCATCTCCCGCATACGGGACAGGGAGAAGACGGCGTCCTGCTAACCTTGCGCCCGGCTGACCCTGGCCGTGCGCGGGGTTGCCGTGAATGGACCGGATGCTCAACCTCGACACAATCCTGACCGTCATCACGATCTGGGTCGGTATCGGGGTCATCGCGCTGGTCGCACCGAGACGTACGCGATTCATCGCGCATGCGCTGTTCCCCGCCAGCGCGCTGCTGTCGCTGGCGCTGGGGGCCTTGGCGATACACGGACTGTTCGCCCCGCCCCAAGCCACGATCCTGGGGCTGGGGCTGCCGGGCTTGCCGTTCCATTGGAGGATCGACAGCCTGTCGGCCTTCTTCCTGGCCGTGATCGGGGTCGCTTCGGCCGGCACGTCGATCTTCTCGGCCGGCTATCTGCGCAAGGGTGAAGGCACCGCGCCGGGTCTGCAGTGCCTGCAATACCACGTGTTCCTGGCGGCGATGGCGCTGGTTGTTCTGGCCGATGACGCATACTCGTTCATGGTGGCCTGGGAAACGATGGCGCTGTCATCCTATTTTCTGGTGATGGCCAACGCTCGCGTTGCTTCGATCCGCAGCGCCGGCTACCTGTACCTGCTGCTGGCCCATATCGGTGCCATCGCGGTCCTGCTGTGCTTCGGGGTCCTGCAAGCCAGCACCGGCGATTTCACGTTCGCCAATCTGCGGGCCCAACAACTGCCCCCGTTCTGGGCCTCGATTGCATTCCTTCTCGCCGTGATCGGTTTCGGTGCCAAAGCCGGCATCGTTCCGCTCCACGTCTGGCTGCCCGAAGCGCACCCGGCGGCACCCTCGCCGGTCTCGGCGCTGATGAGCGGCGTCATGTTGAAGACGGCCGTCTATGGCCTGCTGCGCGTCGCATTCGACCTGCTTCACATTCAGATCGCGTGGTGGGGTGCGCTGCTGCTTGGCCTGGGACTGCTGACCGCGATGTTCGGAGTCGTATTCACCACGGTTCAGACCGACATGAAGCGACTGCTGGCCTTTTCATCGATCGAGAACCTGGGCCTTGTCTTTGTCGGCACCGGTCTGGCGCTGATGTTCCGCACGTATGGAATGCAGGCGCTGTCCGCGCTCGCGTTGACGGCGACACTGTTCCATGTTGCCGCCCATGCGCTGTTCAAGACCTTGCTGTTCCTCGCGACCGGCAGCGTGCTGCACGCGACCGGCGAGCGCAACCTGGGCAAGCTGGGCGGACTGATTCGCACCATGCCGTGGGTGGCCTGGCTGGGCCTGATCGGCGCGTTGGCGGCCTCCGGACTTCCTCCGCTGGCGGGATTCGTCTCCGAATGGCTGCTGCTACAGACCTTCCTGTTCACCACGCATCTGCCGACCTCCTTCCTGAACATGCTGGTGCCGGTGGTGGCGGCGGCGGTCGCGCTGGTCGCGGCGCTCAGCGCCTACGCGATGGTCAAGTTCTTCGGCGTGATCTTCCTCGGGCAGCCACGCGAGGAAAAGCTGCGGCATTCGCGCGACGCGTCGCGCTGCGAGCGGATCGGGCTGGCCTGGCTGGCAGCCGGCTGCGTGATGCTGGGACTTTTTCCGATTCACGCGATCGACGGCATCGATCGTGTGACGCGTCTGCTGGTTGGATTCGGTCTGGGCCCGACCGTGCACGCGAACGGCTGGCTGCTGCTGGCTCCGACGTCGATACAGCGCGCCAGCTACAGCCCGGTCATCTTCCTGCTCGTCCTCGCGGCCAGCACGGCATTCACGGCCATTGCGGCGCGCATCGTTTATCACGGCCGCCTGCGACGGGTCCCTGCATGGGACTGCGGGTACCCGTTTCAGACCGCGCGCATGCAGGACACTTCGGAAGGATTCGGCCAGCCGATCCGGCAGATCTTCGAGTCGTTCTTCCGGATGCACCGCGACCTGCCCTCGCCGTTCGACGCACGCCCGCGCTACCGGGTTGTCGTCGAAGATCACTTCTGGTACTGGATCTATCAACCCGTGCAGGCGCTGGTCGAGCGGGTCGCGCGCCTGGCAGGCCGGGTGCAGCAGGGGCGCATCTCGATCTATCTGCTGTACAGCTTTCTGACGCTCCTGATGATGCTGCTGCTGATGGGACGCTGACACCGTGCTGGTTAGCCCCTACGCGTTCCTGGCCCAAGTGGTCCAGTTCCTGGTGGCGCTGGCGGCCGCGCCGCTGCTGACCGGCTGGATCAACCAGTGGCGCGCCTGGCTGCAGAACAAGACCGCCCCCAGCCTGCTGCAACCGTACTACGTTCTGCACAAGCTCTTTCAGAAGGAAGCCGTCGCGGCCGAGAACGCCTCGCCGCTGTTCCGCGCGACTCCTTACGTCGTGTTCGGCTGCATGGCGCTGGCGTGCGGGATCGTGCCTGCGGTGTCGACCGACCTGCCGCTTGCGCCGGCGGCCGACGCGATCGCGCTGGTGGGGCTGTTCGCGCTGGCCCGGGTGTTCATCTCGCTGGCGGCGATGGACGTCGGCACCGCGTTCGGCACGCTCGGCGCCCGGCGCGAGATGCTGATCGGGTTCCTGGCGGAGCCGGCCCTGCTGATGGCGCTGTTCTGCGCTTCCCTGATCACCAGCTCGACGTCGCTGAGCGCCATCGTCAACAAGATGGCGCACAGCCAGTTCCAGCTGTACCCCAGCATGGCGTTCGCGGGCGTCGCCTTCACGATCGTGTCGCTCGCCGAGAACGCGCGCGTTCCCGTCGACAACCCGGCGACCCATCTGGAGCTGACGATGGTGCACGAAGCGTTGGTCCTGGAGTACTCGGCGCGCCACCTGGCGCTGCTGGAATGGGCCGCATCGCTGAAGCTGTTCGCTTACTCGTGCATCGGCCTGGCTTTGTTCTTCCCGTACGGGGTGGCACAGGCCGACGCGCCGCTGGCGATGCTGATTTCGCTGCCGGCGCTCGGCTTGAAGCTGGCGGTTGGAGGATTTGCCCTGGCGCTGATCGAGACGGTCAGCGCGAAGCTGCGCATCTTCCGGGTCCCGGAGTTCCTCGCGGTGGCTTTCGTGCTGGCCGTGATCGGCCTGCTGGTGCACGGATTGCTCGGAGCCTAGCGGGCGCTTTTCAGATGTCCCCCATCGTCGCTTCCGAAGCCATGGAGATCGAGTCGTGATCGCGCTGCTGACCCAGGCGATCAACCTGTTCGCGGCGATCTTGTTGATTCTGGCCTTCGCCATGATCACCCAGCGGCGCATCCTCAACCTCGTCCACCTTTTCACTGCGCAAGGGCTGACGCTCGTAGCGGCGACACTCGACGTGGGCTACCTGACCGCGCAGCACTCGCTGTACGTGTCGGCCGCCTTCGCCTTCGCGCTGAAGGTGGTGGTGCTGCCCACCCTGCTGCACAGACTCACTGACCGGCTGCAGGTCAGATTCGACGTCGAGCCCCTGCTGAACACGCCGGTGACGATGCTGATCGGGATCCTGCTGGTGGCGTTCGCCTTCGACCTCGCCTCGCCGATTGCAGCGCTGTCGGCCTCGATCGCGCGCGCCACGCTCGGCATCGCGCTGGCGAGCGTGCTGCTGTCGTTCCTGATGATGATCACGCGCGCCAAGGCGGTGCCTCAGGTGATCGGCTTCCTGTCGATGGAGAACTCGCTGTTCTTCGCCGCCACCGCGGCCACCAATGGCATGCCGATGCTGGTCGAGCTCGGCATCGCACTGGACGCTCTGATGGCTTTCCTGATCGGGGGCGTGTTCATGTTCCAGATTCGAGAGCAATTCGACAGCCTGGACATCCGTCACCTCGAGCGCCTGCGCGAGGAGTAGTGCGTTGACGGCGCTGACGCTGCTACTGGCCTGCCCGATCGTCGGCGCGCTGCTGCTGGCGGGCCTCGGCCACACGCGGATCGGCGCCGAAGTGAACATCGCTGCATCCGCCGCCACCACGGCATGCGCGCTGTGGCTGGCCGCAAAAGTCGCCGCGGACGGCTCGCTGCTCGCGTACGGGGAACTCTTCTACATCGACTCGCTGAACATGTTCCTGGTCACGCTGACCGCTTTCGTCGGCCTGACCACATCGATCTTTTCGCGACCGTACATGCGGATCGAGCGCGACCATGGGCGCATGACGCCCCTGACAATGCGGGTGTACCACGCGGCATACCAGCTGTTCCTGGCGATGATGCTGTTCGCGCTGACCACGAACAACCTGGGCGCGCTTTGGGTCGCGATGGAAGCGGCCACGTTGTGCACGGTGCTGCTGGTGTCGGTCTACCGTACCGCAGCCGCGTTGGAAGCAGCGTGGAAGTACTTCATCTTGTGCGGCGTCGGCATTGCGCAGGCTCTGTTCGGTACGCTGCTGCTGTACCTGGCGGCGGACCGCCTGATCGGCGGCGGCGAAGGTGCGCTCCTGTGGACCCACCTGGAGGCCGTCAAGACCCAGCTCGAGCCGACCATCCTGTCGCTGGCGTTCGTGTTCCTGCTGATCGGCTATGGCACCAAAACGGGGCTGGTCCCGGTGCACCACTGGCTGCCGGACGCCCACGCGGAGGGTCCGACTCCGATCTCGGCCGTGCTGTCCGGATTGCTGCTGAACGTCGCGCTGTACGCGATCCTGCGCTGCAAAGTGCTGGCCGACGGGGCGCTGGGCAACGGCCTGCCGGGTCGTGCCATGGTCGTGTTCGGGCTGGTGTCGGTGCTGCTGGCCGCCTTCTTGCTTCATCGCCAGCGGGACATCAAGCGCCTGTTCGCCTACTCCTCGATCGAACATATGGGGCTGATCACGTTCGCGTTCGGACTGGGCGGGCCGATCGCCAACTTCGGCGGGCTTTTGCATATGACGATGCACTCGCTGACGAAGTCGGCCATTTTCTTTGCGGTCGGGCATGCCGCTCAGAAGGCGGGCACGCAGGTGATGGACGAGATCCGGGGCTTGCTGCAGATCAGTCCGACGGTGGGCTGGGGCTTGATGCTCGGTTCGCTGGCAATCCTGGGTATGCCGCCGTTCGGCGTGTTCGCCAGCGAGTTTCTGATTCTGACCTCGGCCATGCGACAGTTGCCATGGGCGGCTCCGCTGCTGCTGCTGGCGCTGGCGGTGGCGTTCGCGGCCGTTCTGGCGCGCGTGCAGCCGATGGTGTTCGGCGAGACCACCGTCAAGCGCCTGCCACACCCGCCGGCACTGATACCGGTGTTCACGCACCTGGGGCTTGGACTGCTTCTCGGACTTTTTATCCCGCCTTTCCTGGCGAACTGGTACGCACGCGCGGCCACGCTGCTCGGAGGTTGATCCGGTGCTGACAGGGCTTCACAGCACATTCGAGCGCCTGACCGGGCCGATGCCGATCTTCCGGGCCCGCCTCGCGCGCAAGTCCTGGAAGGCTGCGGCCAGCCTGGTGAAGTCGCTGGGAGGGCGGCTGGTGAGCTTGTGGGCGACCGACCGTCGACCGATCGATGGACAGATGGCCGTGCACGCGGCCTATTCAACCGCCGACGGTCTGGCTTGGGTCACGTTGCCACTGACCGACTTGCTGCGCGTCTACCCGGGCATCGACGATGTGTTTCCCGAGGCGGGTCGGATGCAGCGAGCCGTCGCCGATCTGCTGGGGATTTTGCCCGAGGAACACCACGACGAGCGCTCGTGGCTGCGCCACGACGCCTGGCCCGCGGACTACCACCCGTTGCTGGCCGAACGCACGGGTCTGGAAACCTTCGAATCGCCGCGCCAGGCGTACGCGTTCGTTCCGGTGGAGGGCGACGGCGTTCACGAGATACCGGTTGGCCCGGTGCACGCGGGCATCATCGAGCCAGGCCACTTCCGTTTCTCGGTGGTCGGGGAGAAGGTGTTGCGCCTGGAGGAGCGGCTGGGCTATACGCACAAGGGGATCGAAAAGCGCTTCGAGGGTCGCGGCCCGCTGGATCAGGGCTGCGCGCAGCTGGCTGCGCGCGTGTCGGGCGATTCGACCGTGGCCTACGCCTGGGCTTACGCCATGGCGGTGGAATCGGCCGGACGCTGCGCGGTACCGTCGCGTGCGCAGTGGCTGCGCTCGATGGTGCTGGAACGCGAGCGCGTCGCCAATCATCTGGGCGACCTTGGCGCGCTCGGCAACGACGCCGGGTTCGCGTTCGGCCTGGCCCAGTTCTCGCGCCTGAAAGAGGACTGGCTGCGTATGAACTGGACGGTATTCGGGCACCGCTACGCGATGGACTATGTGATCGCCGGCGGCGTAAGCGACGACCCCGGCCACCTGCTGCTGGAGAGCATCGTGCGCCAGTGCGATGACGTCCGGCAGGAGGTGGTGCAGCTGCGCTCGATCTACGACGAGCACTCCGGGCTGCAGGATCGTTTCGTCGGCACCGGACGGGTGACTCCAGAGCTGGCCGCGCGGCTGGGTCTGACGGGTCTGGCGGGCCGCGCCAGCGGCCAGGCGCGTGATCTGCGGGCCGATTTTCGCCTGACGCCTTACGACGTGCTGAACGCCGCATGTGCATCGAGCGACGGCGGCGATGTGGCAGCACGGGTGGCGGTCCGCTTCGACGAGACGCTCGAATCGCTGCGACTGATCCAGGCGATCGGGCGGCGGTTGCAGGAAGCCGAGCTTCAGGGGCCGATCCATGCCGAGCCGCAGCTCGGATCGAACCAGGCGGCCGGCGCCGGTTGGGTCGAAGGCTGGCGCGGCCCGGTGCTGGTGGCGCTTGAGCTGGATCAGTATGGAATCATCCGACGCTGCCACTGCCACGATCCGTCCTGGCAGAACTGGCCGCTGCTGGAGCACGCCGTGATCGGCAATATCGTCCCGGATTTCCCGCTGATCAACAAATCGTTCAACTTGAGTTACTCCGGCCACGACCTGTGACGACGACAAGGGAAATGGCCCTCACCCCCGGCCCCTCTCCCGCAAGCGGGAGAGGGGAGGAACTGCACTCCTCCTGCTTGCGATCAGCCGTTCACATCGGCTGGGGGAGCACGAGCGGGCGAAGGCGGGGTTTCGCGAAGCACCGCTTCGCGCCGCCGGAGCCGGCGCGCCTTGCAAGGCGCGCCGTGGAACCGCCCAAGACCCCTCGTTCTCTTCCTCTGCCCTTCCGGCTGCGGGCCGGAAAGGGTCGGGGGTGAGGGTGGAGGACCTGTGACATGTTGCCGATCATCCTGAAAATCGCCCGCACCGGCCTGGTCAGCGAGTCGCCGCCGGCGCCCCAGCTCGAGTGGCGTACCAACGCGCAGTGGATTCAGAGCGAGATCCTGGGCGTCCTGGGTCGCGCACTGGCGATCCGGCAGGTCGACGCCGGTTCCTGCAACGGTTGCGAGCTCGAGATCCACGCTCTGAACAATCCGTACTACAACATCGAGGGGTTGGGCATCCGCTTCGTCGCCAGCCCGCGCCACGCCGACCTGCTGCTGGTGACGGGCCCCGTGTCGCGCCATATGCGCCTCGCGCTGGAGCGAACCTATGAGGCGGTGCCGGAGCCGCGCCTGGTGGTCGCGGTGGGCGATTGCGGCTGCACGGGCGGGGTGTTTGGAGAAAGCTACGCAAGCTGCGGGCGCGTCGCCAACGTGATCCCGGTCGACGTGGCGGTGCCCGGATGCCCTCCGACGCCGGTTGCATTGCTCAAGGGCATCCTGGCCGCGGTCCATAAGAACGAAGGGGCTGGGCTGACCTCCTCGAGCTCCCCCAGCCAAGGTGGGCTGGCTCCCTCGAACTCCCCCAGCCAAGGTGGGCTGGCCCCCTCGAGGTCCCCCAGCCAAGGTGGGCCGGCACCCTCGAGCTCCCCCAGCCAAGGTGAAAAAGCGGCACAGGGGAAGACGACGCGATGAAGCCGATTCGCTCCCTGCTGGTTGCCAATCGCAGCGAAATCGCGATCCGCGTGTTTCGTGCCGCCACCGAGCTTGGGATCCGTACCGTCGCCGTATTCGCCAACGAGGACCGTTTCAGCCTGCACCGATTCAAGGCCGACGAGTCGTATCTGGTCGGAGCGGGTCAGAAGCCGATCGCGGCCTATCTCGACATCGGAGAAGTCCTGCGGGTGGCGCGCGAAGCAGACGTCGACGCGATCCATCCGGGCTACGGCTTCCTGTCCGAGAACCCCGAGTTCGCCGCCGCATGCAACGAGGCAGGCAAGGTGTTCATCGGCCCGTCGCCGCAGGTGCTGCGAACGATGGGCAACAAGGTCGCTGCGCGCAATCTGGCGATCGCCAGCGGTGTGCCAGTGGTTCCCGCCACTGGCGCGCTGCCGCAGGATCTGGATGGGGCGCTGCGCGAGGCGCGCGCGATCGGCTATCCGTTGATGCTGAAGGCGAGCTGGGGCGGGGGCGGCCGCGGCATGCGCACGATCGAATCGGAAGACGACCTGGTCGCCCAGTTCGATGCGGCGCGGCGCGAAGCGCAGGCCGCATTCGGCAACGGCGAGGTCTACCTGGAGCGGCTGGTGCGCCGCGCGCGCCACGTCGAGGTGCAGATCCTCGGCGATGCCCACGGCAACCTGGTGCACCTTTACGAGCGCGACTGCTCGGTTCAGCGGCGCAATCAGAAAGTCGTCGAGCGGGCGCCGGCGCCGTACCTGGATGAGGGCGCGCGGCTGGCGTTGTGCGAAGCTGCGCTGCGGCTGGCCAGGGCCGCGCATTTCACGCACGCCGGAACGGTCGAATTCCTGATGGACGCCGACAGCGGCGCTTTCTACTTCATCGAAGTCAACCCCCGGATCCAGGTCGAGCACACGGTGACCGAGCAGATCACCGGAGTGGACATCGTGAAGGCGCAGATTCGGGTATCCGAGGGCGGCCGCATCGGCGACGGCGATTCACTGCTGCCGGCCCAGCAGGCGATCCGGATCAACGGCCACGCGGTCCAATGCCGGGTCACGACCGAGGACCCGGAAAAGGGCTTCGCACCCGACTATGGCCGCATCACCGCTTACCGCAGCGCAGCCGGGTTCGGCCTGCGGCTGGACGGTGGCACCGCCTATACCGGCGCCGTGATCACGCCGTTCTACGACTCGCTGCTGGTGAAGGTCACCGCCTGGGGTCATACGGTCGACGAATCGATTGCGCGGATGCACCGGGCGCTGGGGGAGTTCCGGATCCGCGGTGTCACGTCGAACCTGCAATTCCTGGAAAACGTGATCGCTCATCCGTTGTTTCACCGGGGAGAGTGCACGACCCGCTTCATCGACACGACGCCCGAGCTCTTCAAGTTCCAGGCGCGGCGCGATCGAGCCACCAAGCTGCTGCGCTTCCTGGGCGAAGTCGCCGTCAACGGCAACCCGGAGATGACCGGGCGCAAGCCGCCTGCACTGCCGTTGCCGCGGCCGGTCGTGCCGGTCTGCGACCGCTCCACGCCGCCACCGCCCGCTGCGCGCGACCGCCTGCGCGAGCTCGGTGCAGCGGCTTTCGCGCGCTGGGTGCTCGAGCACCCGCGCGTCTTGCTGACCGATACCACGATGCGCGATGCGCATCAGTCGCTGTTCGCCACCCGGATGCGCACCGCCGACATGCTGGAGATCGCGCCCTACTACGCCCGGCGCCTGGCGGGGCTTTTTTCGGTCGAATGCTGGGGTGGAGCGACCTTCGATGTGTCGATGCGGTTCCTGAAGGAGGACCCTTGGGAGCGGCTGGCCCAGCTGCGCGAGGCGATGCCCAACCTGCTGCTGCAGGTGCTGGTGCGCGGCGCCAACGCAGTCGGCTACGCGACCTATCCGGACAACGTCGTGCGCTATTTCGTACGGCAATCGGCGCTGCATGGCATCGACCTGTTCCGCGTGTTCGACTCGATGAACTGGATCGAGAACACGCGCGTGACGATTGAGGCCGTGCTGGAGGCCGGGGCCTTGTGCGAGGCCTCGATATGCTACACGGCGGACCTGTTCGATCCGGCTCGGCCCAAGTTCGGCCTCAGCTATTACCTGCAGCTTGCGCGCCAGATCGAGCGGACCGGGGCGCACATCCTGTGCATCAAGGACATGGCCGGCGTGTGCCGCCCGCGCGCCGCGCGCGAGCTGGTGCGCGCGTTGAAGCAGGAGGTCGGCCTGCCGATCCACTTCCACACGCACGACACCTCCGGGATGGCCGCAGCCAGCCTGCTCGCCGCCGTCGAGGCAGGTGCCGCCGTCGTGGAT
>Ga0210394_10000793_pt1 | contig 58700 bp, 79 predicted proteins | sample IncBWC12MmetaG_FD_160121 | JGI IMG/M metagenome (GOLD analysis project Ga0210394, IMG submission 160121) | Forest soil microbial communities from Barre Woods Harvard Forest LTER site, Petersham, Massachusetts, United States - Inc-BW-C-12-M | ecosystem: Environmental > Terrestrial > Soil >...
GGGGCGGGCGACGGGGGAGATGCTGGCGCGGGAGTTGGAGCAGGTGTCAGCGACACCGGCCAATGGGTTGACGTTCTGGAGCACGAACGTGAGCACGAACGTATGGGCGCTGCCGCAGTCGGGACCGGGGACGACGAATGTGCTGGGGTGGATGACGTTTCATGTGGGTTATCAACCCGGGGACAGCAACCGGCTGGGGCGGACCTTGAGTTACCAGGTGAATGCGGACAGCAACGGTGTGGGACCGCTGGTGCGCCATGAGTGGCTGGGGGCGGTGACGAACACGAACACGATCCTGGACGGGGTGGTGGCTTTCCGCATGGCGGCGCTGGACCGGAACGGCGTGCCGGACACGAATGTGTTCACCAACGGTATCGCACCACGCGGGGTGGAGTGGGAACTGGCGGTGCTAGAGAGGCGGACTTGGGAACAGTATCAGGGGTTGAGCAACAACCCGGCGGTGCAGGTGCAGTTTCTGACGAATCAGGCGGGACACCTGCATGTGTTCCGGCAGCGGGTGACAGTGAAGGCCGGAAACTAAAAGTTTATGAGTCAAACCACCGGATACAAGAGAGCGCACGAGTTGGCCGGCGAATTACTAGCGATGAAAGACATGCCGGTAATTCTCGCTATGCCAGTATTTGACATTCCGAGACTGCTACACGCACTGCCGGTAAAGGCAGTCGTTATAGAGGTGGAAGGTGAACAATGTGTTCTGATTTCTCCTTCAAAGACGGTAAACCAAAAATAAAAAACGTATGAACATTAACAAAACAGCAAAAATAATAATCGTGGTCATGGCCATCGTGTCCGTCCATTGGATGCAAGCTGCGGTTGCCGGGCAGTTTCTGGTGGACTTCAAGACGGACGGGAATTCGATCACGCTGACGAATGGCCGGATGGGCGCGCAGACGGAGACGGCGGACCTGGGGCAGGCGTGGGTGGTGGAGTTGTTATCGAGCACGAACCTGATGGGCGGGCCGTGGTCGGTGGTGGACTTGCAGACTTATCCCAACGTGCCGGTGGGAGGGACGCTCTCGGACCCGGGCGAGGGCCGGATGGGGAGTTACGTGGCGGCGGTGAGCCCGTGCCTGAACTGGAAGACGGCGGTGGCGTATTTCCACCGGAGCGGGTGGAACGGTTTTGTGTGGCCGTTCACGAACAAGTATTTGATGAAGGTGGAACGGGAGGAATACCTCACGATCACGGGCGGGACGACGAATGAGGCTTTGGGCAGTCCGTGGACGGCGACGGAGACGGTGGACCCGCTGACGGATGCGCCAGCGTTCACGGCGGGGGCGACGGGCTGGCCGTTTACTGCGGACATCGCGTTTCCGTTCAGCACGACGAATGTGGGGAGCCAGCCGGGCTGGACGGTGAGTGAGACGCATTTTCAAAGCATCTCGGACAGCGGGCCGGGTGACCCGCGCTACATCCATTACTCGGACGTGTGGTTGAGCAACCCGAACACGATGGCGGCGACGGAGGCGGCGGCGCAGGCGCTGATTGACACGACGCTCTCCAACGCGGATTGGGGGACGCTGACGAGTGTGTGGTATGGGAGTTGCGGGCCGAATACGTGCGGGGACACGGGGAATGATGTTTACCCGCTGCTGGATTTGTTTGGCGCGCCGACGGGTAATGTTTACCCGGATTTGCCGCCGAACTACCCGGATGGGAGCACGAACGTGGTGGAATACCCGTGGCAGGTGAACAACGGGTGCGCGGCGGCGGGCTCGCTGTATGTGCCGTGCAACTGGGGCGGGGTGTGGGTGGTGCAGGATGACCAGTTGTATGTGGCCTACGACCAGCCGGAGATGTATTTGAAATGGGGGAGCGTGGTGCGCGGGCCGGCGGGCTGGACGGTGAACTGGGCGCAGTTTGCCACCAGTTACACGCAGCCGACGACGAACGGGACGAGCGCGCACCCGGCGGATTGCGGGACGGAAATAAGCATCCAGGCACCGGCGGCGTATGACGGGACGAATTGGTGCCTCATGGCGGTGCCGAACGCGGGACAATGAGATTATGAGTGAAGAAACTTACACGTTACGAATGACGCTGGAAGAGCGCAGCCGCCTGCTGTTCGCGCTGGGTTGTCTGGCCGGGCGGTTGTACGACGGAACGAATCCAACCGACCACGAGCATATCATGAAAACCATGGAGCTGGCGAACCGGTTGGGTGCGACGCGTCCCGATACGGAAGGAATGCCAACCCCGCGCAACATTCGCTAGTGGTCTTTGTAGGGGAGTGATGCCGCCGGCAGGTTGCCAGCGGCCACAGGCGGGTCGCCTGTGCCACCCCGGTGTGTGCGGGCGCAGTCTTTCCGGTATTTGCGCAGGATGAGTGGACACTTGGCGGGTTGATCGTACAGGAGTTGGGGGAAGGCTTCTTCGTAGAGGATGGTGTCGCGGTCCTGAATGACGGCGATGACTTCCGCGTATTTGCGACAGGCTTCGGAGAGGAGGACGCGTATGCGTTGGGCGCGCTCGGCCTTGACGCCACGGTCCAGGGCGAAGCACAAATCAAAGATGGTGGAGCGAATGCGGGTCTCGCGCTCGTGTTGATCATGGCAGGAGTTGCAGACGGCGGCATCCAGGAGTTTCAAGGGGTCTCCGAGGTCCATGTAGTCGTCATCCACGTTGACGGTGATGGGCGAGTGGCAGCAGTTGCAGCGGGTTTCTAATTTCATGATGCGCCTTTTCGATTGGTCACGCGTGCTTTGTTTGTCAATTTCAACCTCTCTAATCAGGCGCAAAGGTTTCCTGCAAGGCCAAGCCGGGGGTGACGTGGCAGAGTTGGCGGGCGAGAGCGCAATATTCTTCTGAAATCTCAATACCAATGGCGTTGCGCCCGGTTTCGAGAGCGGCGATGGCGGCGGTGCCGCTGCCCAGGAACGGATCCAGCACCGTATCACCGGGATTGGAGAAGGACAGTATCAGGTCCCGCGCAAGCCATTTGGGCATCATGGCGGGATGCGGCAGGGTTTGACAGGGCGACTCTTGCGCCCGGCTGTTCCCGGTCCAGACATTTGAACGACGGCCAAAATCGGCAATCACGCCACGATCGGCCTGTTCCCGCGTTCGTTTGATGTCGCCATTGACCAGCCGTTTGGAATTGTAGCTGAATGGCGCGGCCCCAGCGAATTTGTTTGGCTTATCCACCAGCGGGTTGAACGTGGTGATCCGACCTTTGCCCAAGACGAAAATGTATTCAAACATCTGGTGGTAGTGCCGGGCGTTGGGAGCGGCCACGTGCACCTTCTGCCAGATCATCGTGTCGTGGATGATAAAGCCAGCCTGTTCCCGAAAGAATATTTTTTGTTTGCAGGAGGTGAGGGTTTCACTGCCGTCGAGAGTGGAGTCACCCACGTTCCAACAAACCACCCCGCCGGGCACGAGCACGCGGTAGAGTTCCAGGGCGGTGGCCTGAAAATCCCACTGGCAATCGCCGCCGTAGGTGCGGAGGCCATCGTAGGGAGGGGAGGTGACGCAGAGTTGGACAGTGTCGGCTGGCAGTGTCCGCATTTGTTCGACGCAATCCCCAGGCAGAATCGTCAAGCTCATAAATTCTTGACGGAGCGGGCGAGTTTTTCAAAGTCTTTGTCCACGGCGGTGCGGGCTACCGGGACGACGGCGGCCCGGTCGATCAACTGACCCCAATTTTCGAGCAGCTTTTGCACGGATTGGGGGAAGTATTTGGCGCGGTCGGCGGGCGGCAGGCTTTCGCGGTAGCGGAGGATGGTGTTGAGTTCCTGCCACGCCGTGGGTTGGCGGGCAATCTCGGCCAGCATCTGCTCCTCGTAGTTGGACCATCGGCGGGCGGGGCCATAGATGGTGTTGAGGCGCTGGCGGAGGGTGTCGAAGGCGGAGGGTTGAGGGTTGATGGCGCGAATGGTTGACGGAGTGGGTGCGACGTAGTCGCATCGTTCCGCGATGTCTTGCGGTTTGTCTGCGACTTTACTGCCAAGCCAAGTTATGCCAAAGCGTTGCATGATGTCACTGGTGGTGAATGCGCCAGTTTCAAAGGAGGCATGGCATTTGCGGCAGACAAAAATGACGGTGATGTCCGAGATAGGATCACCATAACCCACAGGATGGTGCGCCAGGATGCCAGTATTGCCTTTGCCGTCCTTGGGCGCTTCGGTGTTGCACCACTGGCATACGGTGGGCCGGACGCTTAAACGGCCACCGGGAGTGAATAGCGGGCGTTCGCCGTTGAGGCTGCGGTTGACCATGCCGTGGGCGCGCTTTTTGACGGTGGCGCTGAAAGCCGGGGTGGACCCATCCTCCTCGGTAATCTGCATCCAGCCGATTTCATCGGAAGCAAGTTGATCCAAGGATAGTTGGACGATTTCCTCCGGCAGGCAAAGCATGCGCGACAAGGTGGCGGCGGTGTGGGGTTGGCCGTTGTCCCGAACCAAGACGCCACGGGGACTGCATTTGCTGGCGAGTTCCAGCAGCAGAATCCACACGGCGAACATTTCCAGGCCACGGGGCGACGCCATGAGTGTGCGGTAGCCGTCCCCGTCCTGTTTATTGGGCACGAGGACAAAATCCAGCCGTTTCAACTCCCGGGTGCGGTTGTTCTCGTAGTGCCTGTCCCAGTTGGCGATGGCGTAGAGCTTCAAGGGTTATGGAGGTTGAGGAGGTCCACGAATTGCTGGAAGGTCCAGACGATGTGGACGACGTGGCCGGTGTAGGCCCAGAAGCGGTCGAACACGCGCTTTTGGTCGTCGGAGAGTTTGCCGCCCTCGACCTTGGCTTCGACGGCGAGGAAGCGGCCATTGGGGAGGAAAATGAAGAAGTCGGGCATGCCGCAAGGCAGGGTGGTTTTTTTGTCCATGCGGGAGCGCAGGTAAAAGAGGGTGCGTTGGTTGAGCAAATTTGCCATGTGGTCCTGGAGTTGTTTTTCACTGCCGGAATCTTTTACCGTACCTGACCCTTGCTGCGACGGTAAGGTTGGCCGCGAACTTACGTTCGCAGCTACCGCGCAACTAGGGCGGACGCGTTGCTGCTCTTCCTTGGACATGAGGCGGAACATGGCGTCGGGAATTTGGTGTTTGGGAAGGCCCATTAAGCGGTTGAGGGTTGAGGGTGTTTGGTTGAGGGATGAGCATTCTGCCAGGAGTATTGGATCATGGCGTCGGCGAGGTCAAACGACCACTTGGCAAGTTTGTCGTTGGTGACGCTGGCCGCGTGCGTTGTCTGGTCCGCTAAAAGGCCGATGAGTGCGGCGGCGGCGAAAAAATCACGGCGGTCGATGGAGGTGGAAAAGCTCATGCCTCGATGGGTTTTTTGGCGCGGGGGAGTTGGACGGTGGCTTTGGTGGTTTTCCAGCCGCGGACGCCGGCGAGTTTGACGCCGGCGTTGAGGGCGGATTTGATTTCAAGAGCGCGGGGTTCGATCTTGACGCAGCCGGGATGGGCGCGGGCGAGGGCGTGGACATCAAAGACTTCAAACTCCCAAACGGAGGTGACGCGCTGGCTTTCAACTTTTGCAGGGGCGATGGGCATGGGGTTGAAGCTGCACATCATGGCGTGGTATTTCTGGTTGATGGCGTCCATGGCGTCCAGGTCCGGAGCGGTGGCGAGTTCTGCCATGCGGTCTTTATCAATTTGATTGAGGCGGTCTTTGGCGGCGTTGATGGCGGAGGTAGCGCGGGCGGCTTCGGCCTGCTGGTATTCGCCGACGATCTGGGAGACGCGCCAGGCTTCGGCTTTCAATTCTTCGGTGAAGGCTTTGGCGGCGGCATCAATGTTGCGCCCGAATTGAAGGACGGGGTCTTTGGCGGCGACGCGGGCCTCCTCCACGAGTTTGATGAGGGCGGCGAGTTCGGTTTGGGCGGCGACGGCGCGGGCGTTTCCGGCGGCATCGACGACTTTGCCGATTTGCGCGGACAACTCCAGGGCGGCGGCTTTGAGGCGCGCGGCCTGGGGGGTGAAGGTGAGGGACAGGGAGGCGTCGTCCCTTAACATGAGGGCGGTGTCGTTCATGGCAGGGCGGGTTCAGGTTTGAACATTTCAGCGAGGCCCTGGAGCATGCCCGTGCGGCCACGGATGAAGAGTTTGGCGTGGGTGTTGGACAGGTCCGTGAATGCGCCGATGGACCCGGCTTGGACGGCGGGAAATTCCTGATCCGCCCATTTCTGGAATTGATCGAAGGTGTAGCCTGTCGTGGTGAGGATTTCCGCAAGCTCTTCTTGCAGGGTGGGGACATCGGATTTGGTTGGCCGCGAACTGACGTTCGCAGCTACCGGGTCTTTGGCGGGCGCAGGTTCCTCGGTGTGCGCGGAGTTATCGGTGGCGAAGTCGGTGGTGATGGTGGATACCAAACGAGCGCCGCGTTTGGCCGGGGTCTCGGGTTCGAGGTCGATGACTTCGGCCTGGGTGTAAAGCCCGCCCATGAGGGTGGGGAAGGTGGAGCGGAGGGCATCGGCTTCGACGCATTTGACGATCATCATGGCGTGGTTTTTGGGGTCTTTCCAGAGGCCGTAGGTTTTGACGAAGGTTTTGAGGGCGGCGCGGCGGGTGGTGGGGATTTTGTGGCCTTTGTGGTGGACGCGCGCCCAGCCGCCGACGAGTTCGTGGATGGCTTCGTCGTAGAAATCGCCTTCGGGCTGGGTGAGTTCGCCGCTTTCGCGGTCGCGCAAGATGGTGCCGGATTCCATGCCGTCGAATTCCTTGGAGGCTTCGGCGCGTTTGAGGAGGGCTTGGTGGGCGGTGATCATGGAGTATTCTGGCCCGTTGCGGCCATCGTAGCCGATGAGGTAGGCATCGCCGGCGAAGGGGTTGAGGTGTTGGGCGCTGCACATCATCATGAATTTGATGGCTTGTTTGTCGTCACAGAGTTTGCCCTGGGCGGTGGGGGTGCAGCAGAGGTCTTTGACGATCTGGACGGTGAGTTTGATTTTGTCCGCCGCGCCAAAGGGGACGTATTCCATGGCGCGGGGTTCGGCGTTTTTTACGAGCGAGGTGTTCATAGGAGTTTGAGGTTGCGGAGTTTTGAGGGGGGCTTCGGGAAAACACAGCGCCACACGCGGAGCAGGCATTCAAACACCAAGAGCATGGCAACGCATGCGGCGGTGAAAAACACGACAGCGAGCGCAAAACCGGTGAGCCAAAACAGAATCATTATGGGGTCTTTCATACGCTGCGGACGTGGTTTTTGCGGTCGAGGGCGGCGCGGACTTTTTCGATGTCGTACCAAATTTCGTGGCCGATTTTGTAGTAGGGGATGAGGCGGCGGACGCGCCAGCGGTCGAGGGTGCGGGTGCAGGGGCGGTTGTCTTCGGCGAAGAGTTCGGTGATCAGCGCGGGGGCTTTGACGAGCTTGGTGGTGTCGATTTTCATGGTTTGGGGGGATGGTTTTTCTGCCAGGTGGCGAGGGCGAGTTCGATTTGCAAACGGCAAAAGGCGGTGAAGCGGCGGCGGGTGAGGTGGCCCATGGCGAGGATGGCTTGCTTGGTATCGGCGCGCAACCGGATGGTGATGCGGTCGTCAAATACCTTGGGCCGGGTTCGTCGCGCGGTTGTCATACGGTGTGCATGCGGGCGACTCTGGTGCTTAAGTCTGACGCGGGCGGCCTGGCAATAAAAATTTATTCACCGGAGACGATTTGTCGGACTTAAGCGCGGATGGCTTGGAAATACTGGACGACGTCAGGCTTGCGAGAACGCGTGGAAAAGTTATTCACATGGTAAAAATACCTAGGGGGCGGTCGGGAATTGGCGGCTGAAATGTTTTATTGTCGTTTGACTTGACAATGCGCAAGCGCTTGCGTATGGTGGGGGTGACGGTCAACCAATAATAAAAAAATGTATGAAATGTAAAATCACAATCAGCATGGACAACGCCGCGTTTGAGGATGGGGAGGGGAAACCCGAACTGGCCCGTATTCTGCGCCGTTTGGCGGACAAAGTAGAGGCGGGCGACGAACCGCCTTTTCTCTATGATGTGAACGGTAACAAGGTTGGCAAGTGCGAGGTAACGAAATGAGCGCAACCACTGATTATCAAAAACAGGCGGCGGATTTTCTCGAAAAGTTCGGGATTAAATTCGTGGCGAAGTTGAGCGACACTAAAACACCACCTTGGCCCGTCACGAACCGCGAGGTTCACAAGAAAAACCATGGGCATCACTTCCGGGTGATGATCAGCAAGGGAAAGCGTGGGCAAGGTGTGAAGTTTGGGCAGCGTGTGGCGTTTGATTTTTGGGCTTCGCTGGCTGACATGGACAAAGGCATTAAGACGGTGACGCCTTATGATGTGCTGGCCTGCATTTCCGGCGATGTGAATTGCCCGGAAACATTCGCGGACTTCTGCGCGGAATACGGCTATGACGAGGACAGCCGGAGCGCGGAAAAGATATTCAAGAATGCTGCCACCTTCGGCAGGCGGTTGCGGGCCTTTTTCACGCCGGAAGAAATCGAGGCATTGCAGAAAATCCAATAACATGAAAAAAACGAACACGAAAAACGCGGCGGCGGCGGCTTTGGGCAGCAAGGGCGGCAAGGCGGGCCGGGGCAAAGCCAAGGCCCGCACGAGCGCCCAGGCGCGGCGGGCGGCAAAGGCACGGTGGGCGCGGTCTAACCACATGGCCCCGACGTGAAGATTAAATTTTTCAAAGCGTTGCCGATGTCAAAAAAGGCGCTGGCGCGGTGGCGGGCGGAATGGGTTCGGCGCGGCTGGCGCTTGCGTCCATCCCGCCGGCGGGAAAGGCGGGACAAGTGAAACTTGGCTTTGGGGGTGCGTTGTTCGCGGCGTGTGTCATCGTGGTTTTCGGCACGGCGATATTTTCGGCGGCCTTTGTCGTGCTTGGGGACTTTCTGCGCGGGGAGTGCCAGCCAGGGAGCGCGGCGGAAGACCACGCGGACTCTCAGGCGATGCGGCTTGGGTTCGGGTTGGCGTCGCTGTTCGCGCTGCTGTTTGTGTTGCGGTGGTGGCTTGGGTGACGAAAACGCCAAAAACGCGAAAATGCCGTTTTCGGGTAAAACCGGAGCGGCATTTGTCGTTTAAACGGTTTGAGACGGGCGATCAGGAGGCGCGGGCTGTCTTGACATGGGGGGGAAACGAATCATGGCTGGACAGCCCAGGGACGGCGCAAGGCCAGGGGATGCCGCAACGGGGGCAATGGTTAAAACCGATTTGCCAAAGATTTGCCAGAAATGTGTCTTTTTGTGTCTTTTGGAGTGTTTTGGTGTCGGAATGAATGGGAGTTGACAAGTCGGCAAATTGGCTGCAAACATTGATTAAAGCCGTTGTTTGGCCAGTTTAGCTCAGTGGTAGAGCGCCGGTTTTGTAAACCCCAAAGCCAATCAATTCTACCCAATAGAATCAATGGTTTTAAAATATCGTTTGACATTTGCGAAATTATTTGCGATTGTGACACCGTCCGCCAGTAACGGACACAAATAAAAAAGTATGATAACCAACGATAACGGATTATTGATAGAGGACGGGCGGTGTGTCGGCTACTTGATGCACTTCGAGGGTAAGGGAGTTTACGACCCCAACAAAGGCAAGCGGGACATCACGCCAGAGGATGCCAAAAAACACAATGAGCTTTTGGCGCAAGGCGAAATACTTGGGCTGGACAAGTGCGAAATCGGCCAATGGGGGACGTTTTACCTAAAGGCTTTGACGGGCATTTGGCAGGTTCAAACCTGGACTGGTGCCCTCGTGTCGGCTGACGTGGTGAAAAATGGCCGCGTGATAATCTTCCGGCGCAACGGGCGGGTATATCGCGGCATTGAGCAAAAGGAGGCGGATTGTTTCAACTTTAAACGGGTGAAATAACATGAACACCTTCAAAATTAAACCGTTTCAAAACCCCTCCGGCACGACGGTGTTCCGCGTCGTGGGGACACTCAACGGGAAGCATATCCGCGAAAACCATAAAACCCAGGTGGAAGCAATCACGGCCAAGCAGGGTTATGAGCGGGAAGCAAACAACCTAACTCCCCTGCCCGCTGTCACAACCCGCCTCACCGCCGATCAAGCGGCAGAGGCGGAGGCGGCATTTCACCGGCTCAATGGCGGGCCACTCACCATGACAAAGGCAATAGACTTTGCCCTGAAAAATTATGCTCCATCGGCAAAGCCAGTCACGGTGACTTTTGCCGTGCAAGCGTTCCTGCAAGCGAAGCGGCGGGAAAATGTCCGGCCTGATACGTTGCGCAACTTGGACGGGCGCTTACAATCGCTCATGAAAACTCACGGCGGGGACATCGTCGGCGAGTTGCAACCGGACACGCTCAAGCCGTTTATTTTCGGCAAGGGCTCAATGCTGAATCAACGGAATAATCACTTGGTTTTCACCAATTTTTTCAACTGGTGCCAGCGCAATAAATACGTTGCCGTGTCACCGTTGGAAAACATCGGCTCTATCACAATCGACCGCGAACAGCCGGAGATTCTCACACTCCCCCAGGTGCGAGCATTGGTTCACGCGGCCAGCGCTTACAAGGGCGGCGTCTGTCTCCCCTACGTTGTCGCGGGTCTGTTTTGCGGTATCAGGCCCAAAGAGATCAGCCGCATCAAGTGGGATGACGTGAATCTCAAAACCAATACGGTCAGCGTATCGGGCAAGTTGCGCGGGCGGCGAATGGTTGACATCCCGCAAAATGCAAGCGCCTTCCTGCTCACTCATGCAATCCGCAAAACCCCTTTCGTCGGCTCTAACTGGCGCAAGGATTTTGACAAGGTCAAGACGCTGGCGGGACTCACCTCGTGGCCGCAAGACGTGATGAGGCACACGGCCATTACTCACCACTTCGCCCAACATCACCACGAGGGCAAGACAGCATCATGGGCGGGCAACTCTCCCGATGTCATCCATCGTTATTACAAGGGGCTGATTAACGACCCCCAAGACACGGTGGACTTTTGGGCGATCACGCCGGAAAGCCTGGACAACATCACCACCCTCAACACCAAGGCGGCATGAAAAAAATATTCAAATATTCGTTCGGCACGTCTTCTAATCTTCAAACCATCACCATGCCAGAAGGCGCGGAGATTTTGAGCGTGCAAATACAGCGAGGAGCGGTGTGCGTGTGGGTCGTTGTTCCCAACGTTGAAAAGGCCTTGGTTGAACGTCATTTTGCAATCTTCGGCACCGGACAACCCATCAACCCTGATCTGAAATTGTGCTACGTCGGCACCTTCCAAGAAGGGGACTTCGTGTGGCATGTGTTTGAAATCAGCGCAACGCAATAACTCCCGGCGGACTTTGTTCCGCGTGGAACATTCAGCCCCTTGCGTTTTACCGCGCATGGGGCGACTTGTTTTCCATGCCGCAAGTGCTTTTCACAACCGCTAATGCAAAGGAAATGGCGCTCCGTGGTGCCATAGTCCGCAAGGAACGATACGCACAACGGAAAGCAGCCGCGAAAGAAGCGAAACAACGCGCCAGATTCGGCGCTACCGTTGTCACCGAATCTTCGCCAGCGTATCAAACCGGCTATGTTGCCGGGAGACTCACCCGCATACGCGCACATATTGCCAGGCTTGATGAGAGGTTGGCGGCGGCAACCGAACCGCTGGACTGCGAGCGTCTGATGCGGGCCTTGAGCTTGGCGAGCGAGCTTGAGCGCGTGCTTGATGGCCGACCGCTGCCGGGCTCGCGCAGGCCGGGCAAGGAGCGAAGCACCCAGGACCAGGACGTGAACCCGGTGTAACGGTTCACGCAACCGGTGCAAACGCTTGCAAATATTGGGGCTTTTGAATTTGGCTCATGGATTTGCCAGCCGATTTGACAAAGGAATCTCTTTTTTGCCGGGCCGTCCCCACACCCCCCACCCCCACCCCCGCGCCCCGGCCCGACCCACACGCGCATACCCTCGTGTGTTAAACCTGGTTTTTGGAATTAACCGTGTTGCAGCAACACGACTGCATCTCGCCCATACCGGGGCCGATGAGCAGGCCATCCCAGTCCCAGCAGAAATGCCAGCCTTCAGCGATTTCGTCGGGAGTAAGCGGTTCGACACGTTCCCAGGCGGCATCGGACATGAGGAAATGCCAGCGTTCGTCGGTCATTCGTCTTGTTCGCCGGAGAGGTCGGCTTCGGCGAGTTTATGGTTTTGAGCCTGCCATTTCTCGTATTGATGGTGCCAGAAGTCGAAGCAGGAATAATGGTCACCGCAACGTGGACAGGTGAAATTACAAGAACGGTCCATGCCGGCCTTATCATCGACGTTCAAACCACAATTCGGGCAGGAAACGCGGCGGCGGATGGGATTGGGCCGGTGCGGTTTTGCGTGTGTGGCTGACATTTTAATCCTTGAACTGCATGATGGGGGCGTTGGACCTGAGCAGCGGACTGCCGTGTTGTTGTGAGATCACAGGAATTTTGACGCAACCAGCAGCACGCATGGTTTCTTCTTCCTTCTTCTTCCATTCTTCCTTCTCGGCTTCGGTTGGCGGACGGAACCGGTCCAACGGGTGATAACGGAACACGCGGTTGGAGCCCTGGCCGGAGGGGAGACCGGACGGTTGCGGGTTATCGTTATTCGTAGGCATAATGCTTCCCCTGTCCCCAGGAGACTTTTTTTGAATCGGGTGCTGCTCGGGGGCGCTGATGTGCTTCCGCCCCATGGATTCAAAGAGTCTGGAGGGTTACCCCTCCCACACGGTCGGGCGGTCTATTCTCAACGCCTCGTCAGTTGGTTGTTTTACAGCGATCAATATTAGTTGCCGGTTGGGCCGGCGGCTCGGTGCCATGCACCGGTAGAGTGAGCCTTGGTCTAAGCTGCCCCGGTGAGACAATCTTACAGCAATCCGGGGATTTATGGGATGGAAATTCATTAGTAACGGGCAACGATGTTGCTGGTTTTGGACCGGGAGCAATAAGCGGCGTGGGAGCGGAGGTACGCCCGGGTTTGTTTACGGGACAACGGTTTTTTCCATCCGCGTTGTTTGCGCTTAAAGGTGATGGGGATGAAGGTCCTCATTCAAAAAAGTTGCCGGCCTTGTTCAGGGGCCGGCGGGGATGACTGCTTCCGTTCTGGCGTTCCCTTGCGGGAACCAGATTTGTTGGGCCGTGAACGTCGGCAGTCATATTGAACGGTTACGACGGCGGGACGGATTTGTCAACGGGTTTTTTTGCGGTGGGCGGACCTGGCTGGTATTCACCGCACCAGGTGTCGGCACCGGAGGTGGGGAAACTGGAGAGGCCGGCATCCACGCGGACGGGCGGGTGAGCGCAGCAGAAGCCGGTGAGGGAGGTTTTTTTCTTCCACAACCGGCAGTTGGAACAGGATTCGATCATAGGCATTCTTTGAGTTTATCATGGAGCGCGGCCAAGATTCGCGCTTTTTCGGTTGGCTGACGGTATGATGAATCCCCGTTATTGATCATCGCCACGGTGTGCCAGCCACTGTATTCGCCAGCGAATAATTCACACAACTTTTCGGTTTCATTGTTTGGAACTAGGGAAAAGGTGTGGCCTAGTGCGCATTTGCGCCCATGATGGTCCTGCAATACACCGCTGCACCAGCGGTCCTCGGGGATGGCCTCGAATTTGTTGATGAAGAATTTAACCAGATGGCGCTTCTCTTCGGCGTTCATAGAACCTCCTTTAATTTGTCGTGGAGGGCGGCGAGGATGCGGGAGCGGGGTCCGCGCTGTCCATAGACAGGGTGGTCGTTGTCGTTGATCTGTATGATGGTGGGCGCATCACCGAATAGTTCGACCGTTTGTTGGGCGAGTGGAGGGAACGAGTGATCGTAAGGATGTTCAAACATTTGTTTGGTGACGCCGAGGTGACCGAGAAAGCAATGGGCTCCATGTCCATCGTCGAAGTGGCACGAAATCCACCGTTTCGTCGGTATGCTTAGGCATTTATTGATGAGGGCTTTGATGAGGTGGCGTTTGGATTCGGTTTTCATACTTTTTTATTTGGTTGGGTGTTGTGGTTGGTTAATCGGTGTTGGGTTTGCCGGCTTTCCAGGAGTCGTAATCCCACGGGTAGAAAAAATCCTGCTCTTCAAAGGGCAGACCCTCGACGAGCGGGCGGGTCTGGCCGTGGAGCAAGGTCCAGAAGGGCACCTGCTCATGCACGGGCAGTTCGCGGATGCGGGGCCAGTCGTATTCGGTAGCCATGGTTTTCATGGGTTGTCCACTCCGGCGGCTAATTGTGCGCTCTTGTCCTCCTGGGTGAAGGACATGTCGGCTTTGTTGTTCGTGCGGAAGGCGCGCAGGTTGCCGCTGGCGGATGAGTAGGCGGAATTCACGCTTTGACCGGAGGGACCGAAGTTCATGATGTTGGTAGGCTGCACGCCGATGCTGCCGCCAACGGCGTAGGAGTCAATCGTGGCCCCGAGAAAAACGAATTCCCATTTGTATTGAGTTTTCTGGTGTTCGATCATCTCGCGGATGCGGTTGACGCCGAATTTCCGGCTGGCGTTTTCCTGACCGTCCGTCATCACGACGAACACGACTTTGGCGGGACGTTCGGACTCGGGCAGGTTCTTGAGCAAGCCGCCGGTTTCTTCGATGGTCTGTCCGATGGCGTCGTAGAGCGGGGTGTAGTCACCGGGCACGTAGGTTTCCTTGGTGAGTTTAGGGATGTTTTTGATGTCGGCTCCAACGGATTTGAATTCGATAGCGCTGGAATCGAACAGGACGAAGGTGAAGGTAGCTTTGCCGGGCACGGCCTGCTGTTCTTCGAGGAAGCGGTTGAAACCGCCGATGGTGTCGTCGCGCACGATGCTCATGGAACCGGAGCGGTCCAGGACGAGGGAGATGTGGGTGTAGTCAGTTTTCATGGTAGTAAACCCGCCGGGTGTAATGAGGGAGATGTATGGTAACCCCGCCGGCACAAGCCAGCCACCCGGCGAGAAAGCATGCACAGCGTGGTCACGGCGGAAGGCCATGAATCCGCTAAGATTGAAGGACCTATCGCTACACGCTGCGCAAAGTGAAATCCTCCGGGGAGGTGTGATGAACACGTTTGTTGCGAGACAATGCCAGTGAAGGCACCCCGGAGGAAAAATGTCAAACGGATCATCACATCCCGGTGGTTAAGTCTGGACGGAAAAATTGTCAACAAAAAATCGTAAAATATTTATTGCAAAAAAACCGGGCAGGACTTAAGCCAAGACTGTGATGAACGCGAGCCCCAAAGTCTGCCCCTTCCGCCGCGCAGTGCCGAGTGCGAGTTTGCTGCACTATGGTACGACTCAAATCAAGAACGCAATGCCCGGTCAACGGGTTTCAATTCATCGATCCGGCGATTTCGGCGGACGCGCTGCAAACGTGGGATTTTGAAAGCATGGTGGCGCAAGTACAGAGCCGGCGAGCGGCGAACCCGAGGTTCGGGTTGACGACGGACGCGAACAGCATCCGACAGGAGGTGGACGCGCAGAACGCGCTGCGGATGCTCTCCATTCGCAACGCGGAGAGTTACGTGACGGTTGAGGGGGGCGCGTCCCCAAACCGGGTGGCCCCTCGCAGCCCAAGCTGGGCCGGTGCTGTGGGGGGCGTTAAGAAAATGGCAAGTGGCATGGGCGCGTTGAAGGACTGGCTAGGCTCGGGCGGGGTGCCCGTGGGGGCGGAAAAAGCCACGGGGCGAGCGGCGGTCTGCGTGGTGTGTCCGCAGAACCAGCCGGGGGACATCCTGGCGATATTCACACAGCCGGTGGCCGAACGGATCAAGCAGCAACTGGCGATTAAACACGACATGAACCTGGTGACGCCTTACGATGACAAATTGGAAGTGTGCGCGGCGTGTGCGTGTCCGCTCAAACTCAAGGTGCATACGCCGCTGGAGCATATTCTGGCGCATCTGCCGGCGGAGGTGCGGGCGAAACTGGACCCAAGTTGTTGGATCACAAAGGAAATGCAAAATGTAAAATGAAGAATGAAGAGTGCCGACGAACAAATCGCGGAGTTTATGAAGGAACGCAACGAGGCGTTGCTGTCGCTCGACGAATGGAAAATCCGTGGCTATTTAAAAAAGTGGAACGGAGATGTGGGACCGGCGCACCCGGAGGCGTTCTGGCGGGGAGTACATAAAGCCATCACCGCAATACCCGGACTACCGTTGGAAAGAAGGCTGGCCAGTAAGGCCTGGCTGGATTCGCACGGCTCGTCATCGCACGACGACGGAGATTTGTGAAACCACACTGCTGGATGACACCCGAGGAGCAACCGCCGTGTTTTATCATACTGGGCCGGTATGGGGACATCATCCAGTTATTGCCGGCGTTTCAGGCGGTGTGGGACCGCACCGGGTTGAAACCGATTGTGTTGACGAGCACGGAATACCAGACGGTGCTGGAGGGGGTGAGTTACGTGCAGCCGCGCGCGGTGCATTGGAACTGGTGGGAAGGGGTGCCGGCGGCGAGGCAACTGGCGGCGGAACAATTCGGCGGGGGGATCGTGTGCCAGTGGTGGGCGGATGAACCGTTCAAGTGGCAGAAGCAGGCTTACGCGCAGTTGCTGGGTGATTGCAGCGTGGTGTTGCAGAGCCACGGGCGCGAGTGGGGCGTGGACATCGGCGTGGTGCCGAACTACGGGACGAGCATGTGGACGCGCGCGGGATTCACGCCGGAGGAAATGAAAGGCCTGCCCCTCGTGTTCGACCGCCGGGACGCGCATCGTGAGGCGCTGCTCGTGCGGCACAACACGCACCCGAACCCCGCGATGCGCAGGCCGATGTTGCTGGTGAATTTCAGCGGGGTGAGCAGCCCGTTCGCGCCGGTGCCGGAGGTGATGCGGGTGGTGGACGAATTCAAGGGCCGGTTCAACGTGGTGGACCTGGGCAAGGTGCGGGCGCAGCGGATTTATGATTTACTGGGGTTGATGGACGCGGCGGTGGGAATGATCACCACCGACACGGCGACGCTGCATCTGGCGGCGACGGGGAACATTGATTACGTGGGTTACACGGTGGACGGATGGACGAGCAGCGTGCCGAAGGGACGTTGCGTGGTGGAAATCAAATACAGCCAGGCGCTGGACCGGCTTGGTGAGTTGCGACCGGTTTTAAATAAGTGGTCCAACGCGGAGCAGCCACGTCAGGAAGTGGGCGCGGGCGGTGGAGGAGGAGTGATGCAGGTTTAACCGCAAAGAACGCAGACAACACAAAGATTTTATGACAAAACTTGAAGCGTTCAAAGAAGCCGCTCGACGTAGCGTGGATTCGCCAGAGGAAGTAGAGCGGCGGTTTAAAAATGTGATTCTGGTTGGTGCCTTACCGCCAGATGCGAATGACGAAATTCCACCTGGAGAGGAGGAGGCGTTTATCATACATCATTTTCAAATGGTAACGGCGATGAAAGCAAATCCAATGCTTGCACACATTGCCGTGCTGGAGGGACAGGAAATCATTCGAGAACGAGCGAAAAAAAACTGATGATTTATCATTTTTTCACTTCGTATTCGCCCTCGGACCCGGACACGGCGCGACGGCATCGCATCGCACAAATGACGTGGCCGCGTCAACCGTGGCAGGAGCGACCGATTGAGGACAGGAACCTGCCCCGGCTGTGGCGCGAACGCGGCAGGAGTTACCCGTACGTTATTGATTTGTTTGACGCCGGCTGCGCGTTGCTGCCGGACGACGCGATTATGGTGTTCACGAACACGGACATTCTCGTGCGCGGGGACGCGTGCCTGGTGATTGCGGAGGCGCTGCAAGGTTGCGACGCGTGCTATGCGTTCCGCCGCGATTTTCATCATCGGTTCGACACGCCGATACCGGACAAGGATTTTGAGAAGGGGCTGGACTACGCGGGCAGCGACCTCGCGGCGTTTCGCGTCGGCTGGTGGCGGGACAACCGGAAGGAAATGCCGGACATGATTATTGGGTTTGAGGCGTGGGACACCGTCCTGCGGACGTTGATCGAGGAGACGAACCCTGGCGTGCAGCCGTTGCGGGACATCATCTGCCACGAGCGTCACGGGAGTTACTGGGAAAACCCGGCGCATCGTTATAAACTGGCGAGCCAGAACCATAACCTCGGTCTGGCGAAAGCGTTTTTGATGGAACGCGGGCTGACGCCGGGAAACTATTGCATAAGGTAACCACAGATAGACACGGATAAACACGGATATGAACCACCAAGAAGAGATTGAAGAGACGCTTAGGGAGATACAAGGTTATATCGACTGGAACATCGCCTTCGTTAAAAAAGTGCAGCGCCGCAGGGAAATACTGGCGGTACTCAATGTTGTTGCGCAAATGTCCAGCGCGATGTGGAATTTCTACCACTTTCATTATGTGAAGGCTTTGATTGACGTGGCGTGCGCGATGGGCATGTCGTGTTTTTCGTTTTGGATATTGGGATTGAGCATCAAAATGGCGCGCGCGCGCAAACGCGAACTGGCGGAATTGAAAATGCGCGGTCAGCAGATTTTGGAAAACTGGAGAGGTTACCGTAATTGAAAACGATTTTATTCTGCAACACGAAGCAGCCGCAGTGCGGAGTTTACCAGTACGGACTGCACCTGGCGACGGCGCTGGAGTTTTCCAAGAAATATAATGCAGTGTATCTGGAGCCGGTGGATGAAGGGGAGATGTGCCAGCACCTTCGCAAGCACAACGCGGTGGCGGTGTTTTATAACTGGCACCCGGACCAGGGCGGTTGGATGAGGGGCGCGCCGTTCGACCTTGCCGGAATAAAACAGTTTCTGATTTATCACGATTGGGAGGCGCACCCGGAGAAGTGGGACGGGGTGTTGATCAGTGATCCGACCAAGGCCACCGGCGGAGGATGGTTTCCCATTCCGCGACCGCTGCCGGTGTGGCAACCGATTGAGGCCGCGCCGGTGAATTACGATTGCCCGACGCTGGGGGTGCATGGGTTCGGCGGCGCGAGCGCGGACTGGCTGGTGACGCGGGCGATGGACGAATATGACAACGCGGTGCTGCGGCTGCACCTGCCGTGGGCGCATTACGGCGACGCCGCCGGGGTGGAGGCGCGGAAGATGGCGGACCTGTGCCGGGAGCATGTGAAGCGCAAGCCGAGCATCGAACTGCAAATCAGCCACCACTGGATGAGTGTGCCGCGATTGCTGCACTGGCTTTCCCTCAACGACATGAACGTTTATTTGCGGGACCCGGCGGCGCACTGGCATGGCGTCTCCAGCGCCCTGGACTCCGCGCTGGTGGTTCGGCGTCCGCTGGCCATCAATAAATGCCAGGGGTTTCGACATGTCCATGGCACGATCCCGAGCGTGTGCGTGGAGGACCGCTCGTTGAAGGAGATTTTAAAAACCGGCATTGAGCCGTTGAAACCGTTGTACGCGGCGAACAGCCGGGAGGCGTTGGTGAGCCGGGTTGAACAAATATTGCAGGAGAAAGGAGTTTGATATGCCACGAACTTACGTTTGTAGCTACGAGTAGCCATGGGCATTGAAACCAAAACGCTGGGGGTGTTGATCGACGAACTCAACACCACGAACATGAAGATTTTTCAGAACCTGGAGGTATTGGACCACATGGCCAACCCGGAGGCCGGGGCGTTGTTCAAGAAAACGCAGACGTTGAACCGGCGGCGGAGCGAATTGATCCAGGCGATTGACCGGAAGTTTGGGGAGGGGGACGTAACCATAACCGATAAAACCTACAGGTGAACCATGACATCACGAGAACTGGCGGATGCAATTGACGCGTTGATTGTATTGCGCATTGGCGAATCACTCATGACCGACAACACACCCGAGCGCGTGTCAGCGGCGCTGCTGGAACAAATCGAAGTTCAAAAACGCACCATTGCCGATGCGTTCAAACGGTTGGATCATACCGGCGGGATGTATGTGGTGGGCAAGGACGCGTGTGGCAAAGAGCAAACGTAGTCTGGACGAAATATGAGCCGGAAGCAATTTGACGACGAATGCCAGGGATGCCGGCCCGTGATCCTTGACCGCAAAACCATGGAACCGTTCCCGGACGACTCGGTGCCGATGCAGGCGGTGAACGCGGTGTGGAGCACCACGACCAAGGACCAGCGCGAGGCGTTCCACCGGTTCACCTGCCTGAATTCGCGGGACCCCGGTGACGTGGGGGTGATGCAAACCCTCACCCGGATGTTTGAACAGGAAATACGAGACCGGTCATGAAAACGATTCTGATAGTCAACACGCGGGAGAAGGAGTGCGCGGTGTGGCAGTATGGACAAAATCTGTTTCACGCGCTGGTGTCCAAAGAGTTGTTTGAATCAAGCCAGTTTCATTTTCATTATTGCGAGCCAAAGGACGATTCAGACTTGCTGTGGGTTGCGACTAAAGTTGTGCCCGACGCCATCATTTACAACTGGCATCCGAACCAGGGCGGGTTTTTGAAAGACGCGCCGTTTGACGTGGGCAGGGTGGTTAAGAATTTGTGCGTGTTTCATGAGATGGGCTGGGAACGGGAGGAGAAGTTTGACGCGGTGTTGTTCAGCGCGCACCCAACATCCGTGGGGTGGCCGGACGATTGCAAAATCTGGCACCGGGTCCCGCTGCTGCTGCCGCAGGCGGATTTTTTACCGAAGCCGGATGCCAAGCATGACCCGGCGTGCCCATGGATTGGGGTGAACGGCTACGGCGGGGCACACGCGAACCTGGCGATGGAACAAATTGTAAAGGAATTTGACCACGCGAACGTATGCCTCCACCTGCCTCCGGCGCATTATGGCGACGCGGACGGACGGTATGCACGGATTTTTGCGGAGAAATGCCGGGACCTGGCCAAAGACAAACCGGGAATCCTGGTTCATGCGCGTCATGATTGGATGGACCAGGACGACTTGTTGACGATGCTCTCACTCAACGACCTCAATCTTTATCTTCGCCCTACGCAAGTAGCGTGGCACGGGGTGAGCGCGGCGATGTGCGCGGCGCTGGCGGTGAAACGGCCCATGTCCACGAACCGCAATCCGAGTTTCCGGCATTTGTGGGATTGCCAGCCGAGCGTGTGCGTGGAGGACCGGTCGTTGAAGGAGATTCTGGCGACGGGGACGAAACCGTTGGAGCCGGTTTGGGAACAGAACAGTACGGAGAAGTTTGTGGCCAGAATTGAAGAAATACTCGGAGAGTTAGGAGTGTAGAGTGCAGAATGCAAAATGGGGAACGAGTGTGGTAGGTTCGAGAATGAATGTGCAAGAAATCAAGGCGTGCCGGATATGTGGCGGTGAGAGACTGGCGCTGGTGGCGAGCCTCGGGGAGCAGTGCGTGAGCGGGGCGTTTCTGGCGTGCAAGTCGGTGACGCCCGAGGTGCCGCTGGTGGTGGTGCGGTGTCAGCGGTGCGGGCTGGTACAGTTGCAGCACAGCGTGCCGCCGGAACTGATGTATAAAAAATACTGGTATCGCAGCGGGGTGAACCAGACGATGCGCGAGCACTTGAAAGGTATCGTGGAGGAGGCGAAGGCGCGGGTGAAACTGGAGGCGCGGGACATGGTGCTGGACATTGGGTGCAATGACGGGACGTTGCTGGAGGCGTACGGGGTGACTCCGGGGCCGTATGACACGATCCAGATGATGGGGATGGACCCGGCGGCGAACATGATTGAACTGGCGCTGGCCAAGGGACTGCCGGTGGTGTGCGATTTTTTCAGCGCGGAACGCTATTACTCGATGATGAACAAAAACCAGAAGCCAAAGATCATCACGAGCATCGCCATGTTTTACGATTTGGAGGACCCGAACCGGTTTGTGGCGGACATCAAGGAGATTTTGCACCCGGAGGGGATTTGGGTGCTGGAGATGAGTTACCTGCCGACGATGCTGGAGAGGAATAGTTTTGACACGATTTGCCACGAGCATTTGGAATATTATCATCTGGAGCCGCTGGAGGAAATGTTGCTGACAAACGACCTGGAACTGGTGGACGTGAGTTTGAACGACATGAACGGCGGGAGTTTTCGCGTCACCGTGATGCACGATGACCGGCTGTCCGAAGATGCCGAAGGTCAGGAACGATTGCAGCAAATGCGCGCGGACGAGATGATGCTGGGGCTCGACAGTGACGGGCCGTACATGAATTTCCGGCGGAACATTGAGAAGGTCAAATGCGACGTGCAGTTGTTTTTGAAGAGCGCGAAGGAGGCCGGGAAGGTGGTGCATGGTTACGGGGCGAGCACGAAGGGCAATACGATTTTGCAGTTTTGCGCAGTGACGCAGGACCTGCTGCCGGTGATTGCCGACCGGAACGAAAGCAAATGGGGACACTTCACGGTGGGGACGAACATCCCGATTATATCCGAGGCCGAGAGCCGCGCGGCCAAGCCGGATTATTACTTTGTTTTGCCGTGGCATTTCATGGCGGAATTCCGAATGCGGGAGACGGAGTTTTTGGCGCGTGGTGGGAGGTTTGTGCTGCCGCTGCCCATGCTGGCGATTGATCCAGGGCCAACTTGGACGAAGTGCATTGCGAGTTGACAATACCCGACACGGTTGATTTATTACGACCGTGAGCACGCGAGACCAAGCAGAGCCTGGACCCAACCCAAAAAACCGGGACATCATGCGGGAACGGATTGCGCCGGGAATCTGGCGGGACGCGAACGGGGACATCCACTGGAGCATCACGGAATTGCTGGAGATGGTGGACCTGCCGGACACGCCGGAGCACCGGGCCAAGGTGGAAAAAATGCTGGAGGACCTGATGCGCCGGGAAAAACCGGACGTGAAGATCATCAAACGACCGCACCCGCCGGAAGGCTGGAACGGTAAACAATAAATGGGACACGCGGCAGCGCGTCCCTACCAATTAAACGATGACGCCCGAACAAGCCACGGTGGGGACGCGGGTGAGGGCACTGGTGAAGTTTTTTCGCGTTCCGGCGGGGAGCGAAGGGGTGATTGACGAGGACTACGGGACGGGCGTGATGGTGGCGTGGGACCTGCCGCATAAAATCCGCGACGGGTTTGACAAGGAAACGGAGTTGCACTTTCTTGAAAAAGTTTAACCACGGATGGACACGGATTGGAAATGCCACGAACGTACGTTCGTAGCTACCGGTAATCTTCACCCCTAGCTAATTGGCGGTGCCAATGCGAGCGGTAGTTAATGAAGTTCAAGACCGCCGCCGCCGTGGAAAATGTTGTCTGGCAGATGCGCCTGGCCGACTGGCCGCGCGCCCGGAACCGCGCGCGAATCAATGATTTGTTCAACGGCGCGCCGCCGTACAGCGAGGAGGCAGTCCGGCAGAACGGGATTAACACCAACGTCAACAGCCTGGAAGCTCCGCATGAGAGCATGGCCGCACGGGGACAGTTTGGTAACGCATTGGTCACGCCCGACCCGCTGATAAATATAGAGTTGGACTACGGACCCGTTTACAAACGGCGGGACTGGGCGAACACCATCAGCCGCGAGATCAACAAGAAGATCAAAAATTCGCTGGCGTGGCAGGAGGAGGAGGAAAGCACCTTTGCGCAGGTGGTCCTGCACGGGATTGGCCCTGCCCATTGGGAGGACCGGTACTGTCCGTACCCCAAGGCGCGCGGGATTGAGGACGTGCTGATACCCAGTGAGACCCTTCGCAGCATGGAGAACAGCCAGATGGTGGCGATTTACCGCTCGTGGACGGCGGCGGAGTTATACAAACTGACGCACGGGCCGAGGACGGACAAGGGCTGGAACCTCCCTCTCGTGGACCGGGCGATTACCTGGGTGGACCAGGAGGCGATGCAACTTTACGGGACGAAGTGGCCGGAAATCTGGAGTCCCGAAAAGATGGCGGAACGGATCAAGGAGGACAGCGGGCTCTACAGCAGCGACGCGATGCCGACGGTGGACGCCTTCGACGTTTATTACTGGGATGAAAGCGGGAAGCATCCGGGTTGGAAACGAAAAGTGATTCTGGACGCGTGGGGAAACCCGGGCGTGGGCGGCGCGGGGGGAATCAGTTACGCGGCGAGTCCCGCATCGCAAAAGCAGGACGGCAAGTACGGCGTGGGGAGCAAGAGCGAATTTCTCTATGACGGAGGGGACCGCACCTATGCCGATGACCAGGGCGAATTCATCCATTTTCAGTTTGGCGACGCGAGCGCGGTTGCCCCGTTCCGGTATCACAGCGTGCGGTCCCTGGGCTTTTTGCTGTACGCGGTGTGTCATTTGCAGAATCGCCTCAAGTGCAAACTGCACGACCATGTGTTTGAGAATTTGATCCAATATTTCCGGGTGGCGAACCCCGCCGACGCGGAACGGTTGAGCAAGGTCGATTTGGTGGACAAGGGCATCATTCCAGAGGGATTGAATTTTGTGAAGCAGGACGAGCGCTGGCAGATCAACGACCAGGTGGCGCAGATGATGGTGCAGATGAACCAGCAGACCATGGCGACGAACAGCGCGAGCTTCACCCAGGATTTTGATTTCGAGAAGGAGAAGGCGGAGGAGACGGCGACGCGGACGATGGCGAAGGTGAACAGCACGAGCGCGTTGATTGGGTCGATGCTCAACCGGGCGTACAACTATCAGAAATTCAAATTGATCGAGGTGTGCCGGCGGTTTTGCATGTTGAACAGCCGGGACCCGGATGTGAGGAGTTTTCGGGTGGAATGCCTGAAGGCCGGGGTGCCGGCGGAGGCGCTGAATGTGGAGCGGTGGAACGTGCAGCCGGTGCGGGTGATCGGGAACGGGAACAAGATGCTGCAAGTGGCGATGATGGACAAGATCATGGCCACGGTTTACGACAAACTGGACCCGGACGCGCAGAAGGAGATGGTGCGGCTGTATATCGCGGTGAACTCGGGCGATTACGAACTGGCCAACCGCAGCGTGCCGGAGCAGAAGCGAATCAGTGAGTCGGTCCATGACGCGCAGACCAGCCTGGGGACGATTTTGGACAGCCTGCCGGTGACGTTGCGGACGGGGGTGAACCACGGGGAATACGTGGAGGTATGGCTGCACGCGATGGCGATGCTGGTGCAGAAGATGGAGGGCAAGGGCGGGACGACGACGCCGGACGAACTGAGCGGGTTGAATAATCTGGGCCAGCACATTGGCGCGCAGATCAAGATTTTGAGCCAGGACAAGACGCAAAAGGAGAACGTGGCGCAATATGGCAAGGACCTGGGGAAACTGATGAACCTGGTGAAGGGTTATGCTCAGAGACTTCAAGAGCAGCAACAAAAACAGGCGCAGGCGCAGAACGGGCAGATGGACCCGAAGGACCAGGCCAAGATCAAGGCGACGCTGATGACGGCGCAGACCAAGCAGCAGATTGCCACGGAGAGCCACGCGCAAAAGACGGCGCAGCGGCAGATTGCCTTCCAGCAAAAAATCCACCAGGACGCGATTGAACATAAGGCGGAAATTGCGAAGAAGGATTTGGAGACGGCGGCGAATGTCCGGCGTGGGGGAATGAAGTCACTAGGGGGAGATGAGTAACCGCAAAGAACGCAGAGAGCACAAAAATGAAGAAGGGGAAAAAGAAAGGACCGAAAACCCAATCCATGGACAAATGGAACGGGAAGACGGACCAACTGATTGACGGGCCGTCGTTGATTTATGACCCGGTGGCGCATCGGAAGGCGGTGAAGGAAAGCCGGGAGAGCCACACGGTCAAAGTGACCAGACGGTGTCTGGACTCAATATGAAAGACATACGTGACGTCACCGCGCTGGTGTTCGACCACGGACTGTTTTTGCCGCTGGCGCACGCGCTGGCGAAGCAATGCAAGCGGGTGCTGTATCACACGCCCGCCGAGCGCGCGTTCAACCGGGTGAACGAGTGGGTGGTGGGGGACGGGTTTGAGGACATTGAGTTGTGCGAGGACATTTGGGAGATGAAGGACGAGGTGGACCTGTGGGTGTTCCCGGACATCCAGCACAGCGGATTGCAAAAGGAACTGGAGCGGCAGGGGAAAGCGGTGTGGGGTAGCAAGGGGGCCGACGCCATCGAAATCCAGCGGGTCAAATTTCACAAGTTGCTGGGCAAACTCGGGCTGGAGGTGCCGCCGTATGTGGCCATTCGCGGGTGGACGGCGCTGCGGGAGCATTTGAAGGGTGAGGAAAACAAATACATCAAGATTTCAAAATACCGGGGCAACCTGGAGACATGCCATTGGCGGAACTGGGAACTGGACGAGGGCACGCTGGACGCGTGGGCCATGGAGTTCGGACCGGTGAAGGAAAAGATTTTGTTCCTGGTGTTCGACGACATCAAGACCGAACTGGAGATCGGCGGGGATACTTATTGTGTCGGGGGAAAATGGCCCGCGCTGATGCTGCACGGGGACGAGCGGAAGGATGAATGTTATTTTGGCGCGGTGACCGCGAGCGATGATATGCCGGAGGCATTACAAGAAGTCATGGCGGCGTTCGGGCCGGTGCTGGGCGAGGAGGGTTACTGCAACCAATGGAGCATGGAAGTCCGGGTGAAGGACGACAAAAGTTATTTCATCGACCCCACCTGTAGAGGAGGGCTGCCTTCGACCGGTTCACAAATCCGATTGTGGACGAACCTGCCGGAAATCATCTGGGCCGGCGCGAACGGGGAACTGGTGGACCCGGAGGTGGCGGAGGAGGACAAGTTTTCGGCCGAATGCCTGCTGACGATGAAGCGCGAGGAAGCCGGCTGGGCCAAGACCCGCATCCCGCCGGAGTTGCAGGACGTGATGCTGGTGCGGAACTGCTGCGGAGTGGACGGTGCCGTGGCCTTTCCGCCCAATGACATCAAGGGTGACGAAATCGGCTGGCTGGTGGCGAAGGGCAGCACGATGGAAGAGACGGTTCAGCGGATGCTGGAATACAAGAAGCTCGTGCCCAGCGGCGTGGTGGCGCACACGGAGGGACTGGCAGACGTTATTAAAGAAATCTCGGCGGCGGAGGACGAAGGCATCGCCTTCACCCAAGATGAAATACCGGACCCGTCGATTGTGGTGAATTAATTTTAACCACGGATAAACACAGATGGACACGGATATGAAGGTATTGACTTTTGAAGCGCCCAGACAGAGTGGTGAAATATGGACAACGTGATTGACCTGACCAACCAGACTGCGTCTGGGCTCAATATTGAGGAAGCGGAGCCAGCGAAGGTTGCCGACAACATTTGCAGCACGGTGGAACTGGAGAAAAAGCGCGCCATCATGATGCGGGCGTTTGCGCTGACGAGCGGGCAACTGGAGCATGACGCGTTGAAACTGGAGGAGCAGGCGATTGTGGGGAATTATGAGATCAAACGGCGGCATGAATTGATGACCACGGCCAAGGCGCTGCGCGAGGCGGTGGGCTGGATTCAAACGCTGGTCACTCCCCAAGCGTCTCCGCAAAATGGGGAGGCACAACTTGTGCCCTGACGCAAATTGGCCGGCGCTGCCCAGTTACCGGACGTTCACGGCGGCGGATCACGCGGCGCACACGAGCCCGAAGGGCGTGCCGTACCCGGAGACGCTCATGAACGGGGTGGACAGCAGGAAAGCGGCGAAGCAAATCATGAAGTTTGCGCATAAGCCGCATTTGACTTTAAAGAAAACCACGAGGCCGCGAGTGAGTGCGCGGCGGAAGAAGAAAGAACGATGAGCGCGGAATTGAACGATGACTTTTCTGTGGAAGAGGCGAAACGACAGTTTCGAGAAGTGATCAGCCTGATGAAAGACGCGGCGCGGGCAGCGATGGAGACACCGGAAGGCCGGGAAGGACTGCGCCGTGACCTGGCGGCGTTGCAAGGCGTGCCAGTGGAAATGGTCAAATTTGAAGGAGAATCATGAGCGCGATTTATAAAGTCACGACCAGCATCGCGGGATTGGGTCCATTCCAGATGGAGGCGGAGGATATGAGCCCGGCCATGCTGATTGTGACTCTGCTTTTTGAATTGGAAAAACGGGGTAACGACCTGACCTTGCGCGAGGTGCTGTCCAAAGTCACGTTTGAGCAACTGGATGAATTGGAGGACGGTGTGGAAATAATCGAGGAACCAAAAATCGAGGAACTGCCAAAACTATGAGCGCGAGAAAATTGAGGCCGACGGGCAACCGGGTGCTGGTGGAGGCGGTGCCTCCTCCCGAGGTGACCAAAGGCGGAATTATGTTGTCAACCGCGTACCAGCAACCGAGCACCCAGGGGACGGTGATTGCGGTAGGTGGCGCGGTGCAGGACCTGAAACCCGGCATGCTGGTGGCTTATTCGTGGATTCAGAGCATCGAGGTGGAACACGAGGGGCGCAACCTTAGACTGCTGCCGGAGTTGGCCGTGCAAGCGATATTGGAGGGCGAATGAACCCCGTGGGAAAAAATTGCTGCCCGGGCGCGAAGTTCAACGGCAGCAAGTTCAACCAGACGCTGGTGGACCAGACGCCGGTGTTTGACAAGCGGCGCAAGCACAACAAGCCGGTGCAGAAACACAGCGGCAATATGTATCGGAAGCCGAACTATTTGAAGTGAGCCGAGATGACATCATTACCGAAATCAAGCAACTCCAGCGTCAACGACCGGCTGGGTGGCGCATGAAAACAAAACCGCTTTTCAGAATGTTGGACCGGCTGGATGACCCGTATGGCATTCACGAGGACAGAGGAAACGAAAACCGGGGCAGGCCGGTCTGCCACCGCCCGATTGTGTCAGGACCATTTTAATGATCACCCCGCGCGAGTCGTTTAAAAACAATCCGGACTATTCCAAGAAGTGGCCGGACGTGGTGGACAGCCGGATGTTCGGTGAGGCGGTCAACGCCGCGATGTTGGAAATGAATTTGCAGAACAGCAATCCGCCGGACATGGGCAGCGCGGCGGCGTTTCAGTGGCGAGCCGAGGGCGCGAAACAGTTCTTGCGGATTTTCATGGGGTTGAGCGACGGGGCAGCGGTGAAGAAAGCGCCACTCCCACAAAACCTGGACCATAGAATTTAGCGGTTTGAAACGGATAAATTATGCCAGAAATAATGACAGGTACACCACCGCCGGTGTCAGAGACACCGGCCAATACCGCGACACCAGCGCCAGCACCCACAACGCCATCGCCCGCGAGTTCGCCGAACCGGGGAGCGAGCGCGACGCACCCGGCGGTCACGTCAAAGCCGGTGTCCAAGCCGGCGCAAAATATTGCTGATGCTTACGCAGAACTTAATAAGATGGCAGGCGCGGGCGATGAGGACGCGGATACGGCTTCGGTTACCGAACCCCGAGAGTTACCGCCAGTGCCAGGAAAAACGGCACAGGAAGGGAAGGACAAGCCCGGGGACCAACAGGAGGAAACCGAGGTAACGGAGCCGGAGAAACCCGAGAATGCCGAAAAGCCAGTCAAAGCCAAGACGCTGCGGGAGAATTATGACAAACTCAAAACCGAAAACGCGGAACTGCAAAATCGGATCAAAGCCATCGAAGAAGAGCGGGCGAAGCCGGCCCCCGAGGACCCGGAGAAAAAGAAGTTAGGGGAGACGCTGGCGCAGCGCGAGGCGCGGCTGGCGGAACTGGAGGAGACGCTGCGGTTCAAGGATTACACGGCGAGCACCGAGTATGAAACGAGTTACCGGCAGCCCTACCTGAAAGCGTTTGCGGACGGGCGCGCGACGGTGGCCGGGCTCAAACTGGTGGATGCCGAGGGAAATTTGCGGCAGGGGACGGACGCGGATTTTGACCACATCATGGCCATCCAGGACCCGGACGCGGCGGCACAGGCGATTGAAGAGGTGTTTGGCACGGGGGTGAAGGCGCAGATGGTGATTGGCGCGCGGGAAAAGGTGCGGGACATTCTGGGCCGGGCGCGCGAGGCGGAGGCGGAATACAAAAAAACGGGGTCACAGCGTGACCTGCAAAGGGCCGAAGAATTCAGGAAGAAGCAAGGTGAGGTGGCTGCGGTGTTTGACAAACAGGCGAAGGAGGCGGTGGAGAAATACCCAAAACTCTTCAAGCCCATCGAAGGTGATGAAAAAGGAAATCAGTTATTGGAGGCGGGCTTCGCCCGCGCGGACGCGGCGTTTGGCGGTGCTTTCCGTGATGCGCAGGGGAAATTTGTAAAAATGACCCCGGTGGACCTGGCGGCGCTGCACGCGGAAGTGCGGAACAAGGCGGGCGGATTTGATCGGGCGATTCATTTGCTGGCGCAGGAACGGAAGGAAAAAGCGGAGTTGAAAAAGAAACTGGCGCAATACGAGGACAGCGAGCCCAGTGGCGGGCGGCGCAACGGGAAAACGCTGGGGCAACTTTCCAGCGATGACCAGATCATGAACGGATTGCTCAAGTATGCCCGATGATTTTACCGCAAAGAACGCAAAGACAAAGCTGGCCACGAACTCACGTTCGTAGCTACATATAATTTGACCCCTTGCGTTTTCGGAAACGATGCGTGAGTGGTAAGACAGGTGCCGGTTGAGCCGGCGAACACGAGAGTCACCTACTCGTTCGGGCAGTGGAATAACTGCATCGCTCCTACAGTGCGTGTCGAGCGAGCGCGACGGTGACCGTAAAGGCGGTCGGGCCGGGGGTTAAACCTCGGTGGGCTTCACAACTCATAAAATCGAAAGTCTCCGTGCGTACTGACGCATACGGAGCATGTGTTTCAACAGTGAAAAAAAGATTTTATGGCAAATACCGCACCGTGTCCGCAGTCCAACAAACTGCTTTCCGGGTGTTCATTCACCCAGTTCCTGGTGGACCAGGAACCCGTCTATGACAAAATGATTCTGGAGGACGTCCGGCCCGAGGACGGCTGGATTCTGCACGTGGACACCGGGACCTTCGAGGCTTACTCCGGCGTGCAACACACCCTGGACCGCTTCAACCATGTGTGGCCGAACGTCACCAAGACGTGGACCGCGACGACCGCCGGAAACTGCCTCGGCACGCCGTGCGACAAGGTGGAGCATTACATCACGTGGGGTGCCACGAGGCTGGTGTATTTTCTGGAAGAGCAGTCCTGGGCGACGACCCTGCTGTGCTTTGACCAGGAAATGCACGTGACGCATGCGCGGGAGCAGTTCCGGCAGATCATCTCCGACATTCTCAAACCCGCGACTTCCGCCATCTGGTCCAACTACCTGCGCAAACGCGTGGCGCAGTATGCCGGCCAGCAATGGGTGGCGAACAATGTGTTCGGCCAAGCCGGCAGCGCCTTCACCTACAACTGGGTGGTGGTGGGCGATGAGGAAATTTACATCGACTGCACGCTCAAGCCGACGAGCAAGCTGACGCCGCAGATGCTTTCCCGCCGGGTGCAGCCGCTGATGCAGGTGGGGTATTTCGGAAAGCAGCCGTTCAAGGACATGCCGCCCATGATTGAACTGGTGACGGATTTGGAAACGTGCTGGGAACTGGACCATTTGGGCGGCGGTTCGACGCCCTACGTGCCCGGCAACACGGCCAATGCGCAGGGCGGCCCGACGGTGATTGGGAACTGGCGGTTTGAACAGTGGGATGCCTCCACGAAGTATTGGAAATACGGTTTCAGCGGGAGCATTGGGAACTATGTGGTGCGGGTGGACCCGTTCCAGTTGCGGTTCAACTTTGTGGGCGTGGTGAACGGGCTGTTCCGTTTCCAGGTGGTGTTGCCCTACGTGAATGTGCCTTCGTCCGGCGCGGGCGGCGCGGCGGGGTTGAAGGACCTGGTGAACCCGAGCTTCCAGGCGGCGTTGTATTGCTGGAGTTATTTGTGGCACCGGAAGGCGCTGCAAGTGCTGGTGAGTGACGCGACGCCGGTGAATCCCGAGATGCCGTTTTCCAGCCGTAACTTCGGCGGGCGGTGGCAGTTCGTGATGGACAACCTGGGCGCGGACGTAAACGGGCAGCCGATTGAAAACAAACGGCGCAACAAGGGGCAGTTCATCGCCGACTTCAAGCAGGCGGTGCGGCCCCAGTACACGGAACTGTCGGAACTGATTTTCCACATGCGCGAACCCGCGTGCGTGATTGTGGTGGCTCCGTGCAGTGCTGATCCGGGCTACCCGGCGCAGAATTACGAGAGCGACCCGAACGATTGCACGGGCAATCCGATTGTGGACTGACCAGACGGTGTCTGGACTCAATGGGGGAGAAGCGGACTGAAGTCCGCGCTCCCCCCGAAAGAATCTTATGGCATATCAAGCAAGTTATCCCGATGCGGCTGACGACACCGATGCAGGTGCGGGTGCCGAGGCCACCACAACTGATGATGCGGAAAAGCCGGAAGGCAAGTCCCCGGATGACGGGCAGGAAGACGAAGATGGGGACGAGCCGGAGGACAGCGGCGAGGAGTCGGCGTTGATTCCAAAGAGCCTGCTGGCGGGGAAGGATTTTGAGCCGGGCGAGGAGATTGTTTTCCAGATCGTGAAGATGCGCGGAGACGAGGTGGAAATCAAATACGCCTCGGACAAGGGTGAGTCGGAGATGGGGAAGGCGGACAAGAAGCTGGCCGGAATGGGGAGTGATTATTGAAGCGGACTGAAGTCCGCGCTCCGAATGAATTATGCCAGCGGCATTTTCGAGCGACCCGCAGACGTTGGTGAATGAAGCACAGTGCCTGGGGTGCATCCCGCTGGGGATGCTGCTGCCGGCGTTGATTGGTCAATTTTGTCAAATACCTGGAGCTATGAATTGTGATCCCCAAACGATTGTGACGAACGCGCAGTGCATCGAGTGCGGGATACCGCCTGGAATGCAGATGCCGGTCTTAATTTCACTGGCGGCGCAGATAGCCGGCGTGAGCGCGGACCCGGCGGCGCTGGTGGACAAGGCCAAGTGCATTGAATGCGGCATCCCGCCGGGGATGCAACTGCCGGTGCTGATCTGGCTGGCGTGCCAGATTGCGTAAGCCATGGCCACGCCAGTTCCATGCGATGCGGCCAGTTTGATTGCGGGCGCGCAGTGCATCGCGGGGTGCATCCCGCCCGGGATGCAATTTCCCGTGCTCGCGAGCCTGCTGTGCCAGATAGCGAACAACGGCGGGACCGGGGGCGGCGGCGCGGCCAATTTTGTAAGCGCGGATTTTCCGCTGACCAGCGCGGCGATCATGAACACGCCACACGGGTTGGGAGCGCAGCCCAAGAACGTGCAGGGGTTTGTGGTGTGCGCGGTGGCGGACGCGAACACGGGATACCAGCCGGGAGACCTGATACAGCCGTTTGGTTTTTACGATCCGAACGCCGGGACGATGGTTTTTACCGTGTGGGCGACGGCAACGAACGTGGGCGCGTCTTCGGACGCGGTCCTGGTGGGCAATGAAGCGAATTACGGGATTGTGGTGCGCGGGGGCGGAGTGGTGACCAATCCGTCCAGTTGGACAAATTTCAGATTCAGGATTTATGCGTCATTATAAATTGACACTCGTAGTGTGGTTTTGGTTGATCGCCACGGCGGCGTTCGGACAGCAGGCGAATTTCTGGCACCAGTCGTTGTGGTGGGATGGGGCGAATGTGACCATGAACGGGGTGGACCGGATGACCAATGTCAGCGGTTTGTTGCACCTGACCAATAACGTGCAAAACACGGTGGGAATTTCGTTTGAACCGAGCGCGGGACTGGGAGGGAATTCGTGGCAATTAACGGGCACGCCTGGTGGCATCTCCATGACGCCCGCCGGAGGTCTGTTTGCCGTTCCGGGCACGATCTCGGGAACTTTTTCAGGCAACGGAGCGAGTATCACCGCCCTGAATGCGACGCAACTGACGAGTGGCACGGTGCCGGCGGGGCGGCTGGCCACAAACGGGTCGGCGCTTACGAATCTTTCCCTCGCGGATGGGGCTAACGGCACCTGGGGAAGTCAGGCTGGCATGAAGCTTGCCAGTGGTGGGCCTGATGTTTGGTCGATGGGCAGTCCGGCAATGTGGGGTTTGGCGGGTGACAATGCGGCGGAGATGCAAAGCGGCTCAACCAACGTGTTGGATAACAGCGGGTGGGGAGTTTCGATCACCGGATATAGCCCTGCCGGTCAAGTGGTTTTGGCGCGCACCCAAGGGTTGACCATGAGCTATATCTCCACCAACCGAACCGATGGGTTTATCAATGCCGCGATGGAGTTCGTGGCGAATTATGACGGGATTCTGGCCAGGGTGTGGGCTTTTTGCTCGCCCGGTGGCGGGCATGTTGGGGCCAGCGACTCGATGAATTATGCGTGGCTGATGTGGGATGCCGAACATACTACGGTGGGTGTTCCATTAACGCCGACTGGATTCACAAACGGAGGATGCAATCAGCCAGATTCAATTGTGTGGGATGTCACAGCCACGCCCCCGACCAACGCGCCGACGTTTTATAACGATGTTTATGTGGATAGTGCAGGAAAGGTTTTGACGGCGTACTCGAACAACGCGGCAAAAACACACCTGTTTTTCACCAGCTCATCGGCGGGAAATCCTGTCGCCGCCGGCATCTTGACCAAGATTTCAAACCTGACCAACACGGCAAGCGATGCGACGATCACTTACAGTGCTGTTTCGGCAAATCGTGGCTGGATTGGATGGGGCCTGGCTGTGGACCAGAAAACAGGTAATACGACACTCAACAGCAACATTACATCACTTCATGGAAATTTCGTGGCTCGTAATGCCAGCACCAACAATAACGGACTCAATATTTTCAGTTTTGGTGGAAATGCCACTCCCCAAGGGGCCGCTTTTGTTTTTGGGAATTCCAATAATCCACAAGGAATGGGAGAAGCAACCAGTCGTGGAATTGTCACCATGCAACTGGGGACCGGAACGCAGCCGTTCATGGCGGCAATGAACCCCAACATTCCGGCCAATAACGGCTGGACGCCGACTGCCGCCGTCCCGTCGGTGGCGTTTGGCGGTCTGGAATTGGGAGACACGGCCAGTTTCGGTTCGTGCGACTACGAGTTTCATGGCGGAGTTGGCACCATGATCACCAATAAAGCGGCAAACTACACCCTGACGATTGACGACAGCACGGTGGTGGTGAAGGCAAATGGGGTGGCGGTGATGAGCATCCCGGATGCGACGGGAAACAATACGGTTTCACACGGGAAATACCGGCTATATCAACTGGTCAATGACGGGACGACGAATTTTACCATCATCACGACGAGCAACGCCGCCGTGTCAACCAATCTGGAAACCATCGGCAACTCCACGACCGCGACCAACCTCACGGTTGTGCCTGGCCAAGCGCTGCAACTGCAATCCGACGGGGCCAACTGGAAAACCACGTATTCGCCCGGGGTGATAACCACCAACTTTGTCAGCGGCCAGATTTACACGAACACGTACGGACGCTTGATTGAGGTAAGCATGAACGCGGTGTTGACGACCACCGGCGTGGCGGGTGATGCCAGCCTGTCTTTAATCGCCTCCGGCTACCGGACCAATTATTGTTCGGAAAGCACACTGCTAACGAGTCTGGCTTCGACCAACACCAATTATGTGGCGATGGTGATCCCACCCGGACAGACCTATACCGCCTCCAACACCAGCGCCGGCGCGGGGGATTCGGCCAGTCCGCTGGGGGGTCAAATACTGGTTTACTGATGAAGATCAATAAACCGTGGTGGTGGTGGGATGCGGCGTTCATCACGGGAATTGTCCTGGTGGCGGCGGCGGGAATTGCCTGGGTGCGGCCCGGGCAGACACCGGCTCATATACTGGTGAGACCGGCGTGGCAGGCGATCATGCCGCCGGGAATGGCGGGAAATGGAAGCGGACTGAGGTCCGCGCTCCCGCCGACGCGGGCACTCGTGGCGGTGCCGATTCACAAGAATCTCTTGCTGGCGATTGCCCCTGATATAACGTTTGCCTGTGACATCGGCGCGGGTGGTTATGACGGGGTGAATTTTTATGAATCGGGGCAGCAGGGAAACTACACGCTGATCCAGACCTTCGGGGCGACGAATGTTTTTCCGGTGAGCCTGGACACGAATTGGCCGCATTTTGTGGAGGTGCGGACGTTCATCCACTGGCCGGCACCGGGAGTAATCCAGACATTCACGAATGACGACGGCAGCACGACCAGCATTACCAACACGTTTTACGAGGGCGTGGTGGCGGACTATTTGTGGGTGCCGGCGGGAATGACGAACCAGTGGCTGGCGCAACTGGCGGACGGCAGCATGCAACTGATTGGCTGGGGAACACAGGGTGCCACGTACACGGTGAAGCGCGGAGACACGTTGCAGGGACCGTGGGACGAACTGGGGACGATACCGGGGACCAACGGGCCGTGGATGGTGCCGGATGACGGGACCAGCGCACAAAGGTTTTTCTGGACGACAGTGACGAACTGACCAAGCGGAGCTTGGAACCTATATTAAAGAGGGCCACCCGCTTATCACGCGAGTGGCCCCATTTTGTGTAGACGGCGTTAACAGTGCCGCCCCAACATTTCAAGTGTTGGAACACTGGAAACGAAGTTTATCTTTGGTCACGAGCAACCTGCCGGCGCTGAACTTGATCCCGGCGCGATACCACTTCGCCATCCCGCCATCTGGAGGCGGGAGAGGGATTTGAACCCTCGTCTCCGGTTGGTGATGCCAGCATTTGCACAGTTTCCGTTTCGTTCCGTTGGTTGAGCCTTCGGGTGATAGCCTTAACATCAGCCTGATCCTGAATTTCACCCTGAGCCTCGAACGGGGCATTTTAAGTGCCCCACCCGAAATTATTTTTTATGGTTGCCATTCCCGGCGAGCAGCCACGATTTGAAAAGTTTCCAGCACTCAACACAGATGTGGATTTTATCCACCTGCCTGCTGGGGGTTTCGTCCGACAATGTTTCAGGCGGGGAAAATGCGAGCCCGCCGTATGCTTTCAATTCTTCTCCGCATTTGTCGCATTTGGGCTTTATCATGGTATTCCTTCATTTTTTGCCGTGGACCACGAAGGACAGGAGTTTGTGGCCGATTTTGGCGGACTGGTCCGTCTCCTGGTCATTGGCGCGGGAGCGCGCGCGCCGGACGGCGCGAATGAGTTGTTCGGCGCGGTCCAGCAACTCCGACTTTTGCGCGGGGGTGATCATGCCGGACCATTCCTGTTCGGCAATGGTGCCGGTGACGGTATCCACGGGCACCATTTCCGTCTGGGCGGGATGCTCCTTGGTGGCCTCGTATTTGACAATGACGCGGATGTCCTTTTTCGTCCGCGCTTTGGTGATGTCCCGCGCGCGGAAGATGCCCGGGCCTTTCTGCGTATCCGCCTCGAAGCTCTTGGCGGGGTCCAGCGTGGGGACGGCGGAGAGGAGTTCACGCACTTCCGTCATCCGCTTTTCCAGTTCGAGCAGCGACGTGGCGGGAATATTTTTGAGCAGAACGGTGCCGGCCTCGTCATCCAGCACGAGATCGGCCCGGGCCTTGGTGTTGGCTTCCGCGACCTGGTAACTGGCATCCAGCGCCTTGGTGATGTGTTGGGACACCCATTCCAGTTCCTTGGCCACGGTGGATTGCAGCGAGGATTGCTGTTCCAGAACGGGCGGCGCGCCCTCGGTGTTGGGGGTGAAGGTGACGCGTTTTTCCTCAAACAAATGACGTTTCTTGGCGAAGGTTTCGGCCAGGTCCGTCCGCACTTTCAAAGCCTGGGTTTCCAGGCTGGTTTCGACCGCGAGTAATTCATGTAGTTTTGCCATGCCAGGTGCTTATGACAATATACGACACGGGTCAACAGAAACTTACTAACAATTTCAGGGGCTGCCGGATTGGAAGAGCGCCTGCATGCGGGCCTCGGACTCATAGACGGCGTCAAAAGTGTTGGACGCGCCCTGGGCGGCATCCCACGCCACTTTGTCCCGCTCAAAGCGGAGGCAGGCCGCGCGCAACTCGGGCGACGGGCGGGCGTGGGCGCGGCGGTAGTCCGCGCGGTAAGCCCTGGGCACGTAGAGTGGCACGCAACCGGTTAACAGAAGGCAGACCGCGATGGATTTCATTCTCACGCGTTATAATTGAGGACGTGTTTGCCGCGCAGTTCCCTGGACTTGCGGCGGAGATCGTCCAGCCATTCCAGGTTTTGCGTTTCACTATCCGCATTGGCGAGGCGGGAGATGGAGAAGCCCCGGCGGCGAGCGCCTTCCACCGCAATGGCAAACCAGTCGGCCAGGTCGGGCGAGCGCCCGGTGCGTTGCTTCATGCCGGGGCGTTCGGCGGTGCCGGACTTGGGCTCGACCTGGACTTTGAAATTCTTTTTATCCCACTGGCGCATGCACAACTCCTCCAGCACGCCCTCGGGGAGGTTGCGAATCTGCCCGGCCTCGATGGCGAAGCGCAGCGAATACCACAACTCGGTGACGAAATTCAGATAATACTCGGTGCAGAGCAGCAGCCGGCGCTCATTGGTTTTGGGATCACGAATGTAGTGGTCCAGCGACACGGGGCGCTCGGTGGGTTTGCCACCGAATTCCACCGGGTTGGTTTGCGCGGACCAGATGCGGGCCAGCGCCGTGCCCAGGGAGCCGCGACCGGTGGCATCGTGAAACATGTTCTCGGGCGGGATGTTTTGATTTTCCGCGTAGGTCTTGACCCACTCGGCAATCTGGTCCTCCGGCGAGGTTTTGGTGGCAATGCGGATGGGGATGATTTGCGGCTCCGAACACGAAAGAATGACGTGGCCCTCAATATCCAGCCCGAACTCGATGTGACCGCCCACGCAGCGGTCCCCGCCGTAGGCGGCATCCACGGCCAGGATGCGGGTGAGTGAAGTGCCCTTCCAGGTGACATCCTCCTGCGCGCGGAATTGCCGGCACATATCGCGCGTGACGACGCGGCGCAGGAGCAGGGCGTTGCGCATGGAGCCGATGCACTGCTGATGATACTCCGGCGAGTCGTCCCCCCACGTCCGGCGGGTTTCCTCAATCTGTTTGCGGTGGGGCAGGTATTTGAAGCGGGGCGGCTGGTCCGCTGGGAAATCGAAATTGGGCGAGTCGGTGCCGATGAGGTTGATGCAAATGCCATCCATGAAGCGGGTGGGCCAGGTCTCGGTTTTATCCGGCATGGGATGGGACACCCACCCATCTAAAGGTTCACCGGCGCGCCCGAGCGGGTCGGTGGGGTCCTGGGGATTGCCGAGGACCGCCGCCCAGAAATCCTCATTTTGATTCAGGTTGGCGAAGGCGGACAGGAAGGAGGAGCCCATGAATTGCGCTTCATCCGCAATCAGGCGGACGCGCTTTTGATGGATGCCGATGTATTTGCCGAGCCCGACGTACTTGCTGCCCTGGATGCAGGGGATGCCGATGAGCCCCTTGCGCAAGTCGCGCGCGGTGTCTTCCTCAATATCATCCGTGGCGATGGCGTGTCGGGAGTCGATGAGATGGCCGGCGAGCCACGGGAATTTTTCCTTGCCAAGCTCGAACAACTTTTTGATTTCGCCCCAGACGCGCAGTTCGAGTCCGCGCAGGTCGGTGGAGGAGATCAGGACGATGGTGTCGTTGGGGAACACCCAGTAATCGCACAGGAAGAGCCAGGCGGCGGAGTGGGTTTTGCCGGTGCCGCCGGAGCCCATGAGGGTGGCGACCTTGTGTTTACACATTTCATCCCGGCACAGCGCGTGCCAGCGGTGATCGTCAAGGCCGGGCCAGATGATCTGGCGCATGGCCTCAAAGTGGAAGGCGCGGCCAAGGCCGCACAATGGATGGGATGCGGCGGGCAGGTTGCCCACCGCCACAGGCAACTTGCCTGTGCCACCCTGGGAAGGGGACCACGTCCCCCCTTTGCGGAGGCAAGCCATTTCGATTTTGAGCGGGTGGGCACCCACGGGCCATTGGGCACCGTATTTTTCAAACGTGTTAGCCACGGATAAACACAGATAGCACGGATGGGGACAAAGTTGGGGTATCGACTTTGTGGGTGGTGGTGGACGACGGTCAAGGATGGCGAGTGGTGTACGGATTGCGGACGGTTCATTTGATTTTAGCGGCGGGATTGACTCGGGCCGGGTGACCACGGTGGTGGGGCCGAACAACCCGCACGGGTTGCCGCGTTCGATGCTGGCGTGGCTGACGAGCGGGACCGTGCGGCAGGGAGGCATCCAGCCGCGCAACGGTTTCCAGCCGCTGGTGGACATCATACGGGGCAACGTGGAAAATGACGCCCTGACGCCCGAAGCGGGCATTGCGGCGGCGATGCAGGCGGTGATCCGGGTAACGGGGCCGACGCCGCTTTTCCAGGGGCAGTTTTTATACGAGCCGTTCTTTGCGAATCCCTACTTGGTGATGAGCGTGGGTGGGAGGATTTACAAGGTGCTGGTGGAAGCGCCGTTTACGGTGACGGATTTGAGCGCGCAGTTCGGACTGGTTAACCCGGCGACACCGGTGCAGGCGTATTTTGTGCAGGGGGAACAATTCCTGGTGATTCAGGCCGGGGACGGCGCGAGCCCGAACCCGACGCTGCCGTTATTCTGGGACGGGACGATTTTGCGTCGGAGCGTGGGACTGGCACCGGCGGGCGTGAGCGTGGGGACCTACACGCTGACGACGACGATAGGATGGGTGGTGCCCAATGTAGGCGCGACGGTGGTGGTGACGCTGGCCAGTCCGTATCCCGGCAGCGTGGGGGATGTGTTGCAGTGGCCCGGGTTTGGGACGTTCACGGTGAATTCCATTTCCGGCAACACGGTGACCCTGGTGGACACGGCCTCGACCCAGGTGGGCAACACGGTGACGCCGGGGACCTATGTGATCCCGACGACGCCGGGGCCGGCCACGACGGTCCACAATGTGACCACGACCAATGCGCCGGTGCAGCCGTTTTTCCCCGGCAACACGCTGAACGCGGTGTTGAACGCGCCCTATACCGGCGCGGTGGGCGATAGCGTCAACTGGATTGGCGTGGGGACTTACACGGTGTTGGGATTGACCAACGCGAACCAGACGGTGTCGCTGGCGGCGGTGACGTTGCAAGCGCCGCAGAACGCGCCGATTGGCGCGGGGGCTTACACCTGGGTGGCGACGGGACCGAGCACGCCCTCGACCAATGTGGCGCAGGCGCGCACGACCAGCACGGCACCGAACCAGCCGTTTCCCGGCGGAACCATCAACGTGACCGTGACCGTGGCGTTCACCGGTACGGCGGGGGACACGGTGTATTGGATTCAGAACTCGGGGAACTTCGACGGCATCGGGATTTACAAACTGCTGGGGTTGAGCGGGGGCGGGACGGTGTTGAGCCTCCAACTGGTGACGGCTCAGGCGAATCCGGGAACGAACATCGGCGCTGGCAACTATGTGTTCATCGACGTGCCATCGGCAGTCAGCGGCGGCGGTGGTGGCGCGGTGGGATTTGTGCCGGAACTGCCGGCGGCGGGGCCGATGGTGTATTACGCGGGGCGGATATGGTACGCGCAGGGGCGGAAATACACGGCGGGGGATATTGTGTTCGGCCCGAGCGGGACGCTGCCGTATAACTTCACCGATTCGATTTTGAAAGTGACGGAGAACCCGCTGGCGATTGGCGGGGACGGATTCACGGTGCCATCGCAGGCCGGGAACATCACGGCGCTGACTTACACGAGCAACCTGGACACGAGCCTGGGGCAGGGGCCGCTTTATATCTTCACGACGCGGCAGGTCTATCAACTGCAAGTGCCGGTGACGCGGACGGCGTGGATTGCGGCGGGCAGCGCCAACATGCCGCTGCAAACGGTGGCGCAGATCAAGTACGGGAGCACGAGCGACCGGTGCGTGGTGCATGTGAACGGGGACTTGTTTTACCAGAGCCTGGAACCGGCGATACGGAGTTTGTTCGTCAGCACGCGGTATTTTGAGCAGTGGGGGAATATTCCGATTTCGCGCAACGAGAACCGGGTGCTGCAATTCAACAACCGGGCGTTGATGGCGCTGGCCAACGGCATCCAGTTCGACAACCGGCTGCTCCAGGCGATTCTGCCGGTGCAGACGCCGGTGGGGGTGGGCTTCCAGGCGATTGCGCCACTGGACTTCGACATCATCAGCAGTTTCGGCCAAGAGGAGAGCGCGCCGCCGCCGGCGTGGGAGGGAATGTGGGAGGGGATGGACGTGCTGCAATTGAGCGAGGGTGATTTTGGCGGCAGGCAACGGGCGTTTGCGACGGTGCACAGCCGGGTGGATGGGAGCATCCAGGTGTGGGAGTTGACGGACTTTGCGCAGACGGACAACGGAGACGACCGGATACCGTGGTATTTCGAGACGCCGGCGTACAATTTTTTCAAGGAGTTTGAGATGAAGAAATTGACGGGCGGGGAAATCTGGATCGACAGCATTTCGGGCACGGTGGAATTGCAGGTGCAATACCGGAGCGACGCGGACCCGTGCTGGCAGGACTGGCACCGGACGGAGTTTTGCGCGGCGCGGAACAGTTGCGAGGACGCGAGCAACCCGGTGTGTTCGCAATATCCACTGCCGACGTTGTGCGAGGGGCATCGTTTCCCCATCACATTGCCCAATCCGCCCGCCGGAAAGTGTGCGACTATGAACCAGAGGCCCGTGGACACGGGCTACCAGTTTCAGGTGAAAGTGATCCTGAAAGGGTGGTGCCGGATACGCGGGTTGATCATTTACGGCGAGCAGCGGGACAGAGGGCCGTATGAGGGATTGAAATGCTGATTTAACCGCAAAGAACGCAAAGATGGAAAGACGAAATTTCATAAAGGCGATGTTGCTGGCGGCGGTTGCGCCGTCGGTGTTGCTGCCGCGCCTGGCCGACCATCACCGGTGGAAGCGCACCGGGAATTTGTGGGTGAGAAATCCGGCGTGGGAAACGGCGAAGTATGAAGTCTTTTACCTCCAACAGCCCGGAATTTATGACCCGGCGATTTTTACCGGAGAGTGGAGTTTTGTGACGGGGACATTCAATGGCCGCGAAGTGACGTTTGCAGCCACCGAGTAACATGGGAAACATTTTGTGCCCAACGAAAATTGACTGCGCGTGCGACGATAACCCGTTCGCCAACCTGAGCGCGGAAGCGCCGGACCCGCGTCTGTTTTTCAGCACGGCGTTTGTGCAGTTGCTGCCGCCGCTGGGCACGGCGTGGAACGCGATTTCCTGCACGAGTGTGTGCGAAAGCGGCGTCTCGCAACAAGCGGCGGACTTGTGCGCGACGTTGCAGGCCGAAGAGTGTGTGGTGGGCGGGTTCACCACGGGCGGGACGGCAGCACCGCCGGGACCGCCACCGAGCGAACCGCAGGGGACTGTGGCGACGGGATTCTTTTTGAACAGCCCGCAGGATGGGCTGGTGTTTTGTCCCGATGGGTTGCCGTTCACCTACACGGTGCCGGCGGGGTTATTTGGCGATTTCAGCCAGAGCGGGGCGGACGCGAAGGCGAAGAGTTACGCGCAGCAACTAGCGGCGCAGCATGTGATTTGCCTGGGCGACATACAGAGCCAAGTTTGTGCGGGTGCTGCTTATGCTTCAACCATTGTGGCCACGGGTGGCTTTTTGGCGGTGGCACCGGGAGGCGATGCTTGGGAATTGACCTCCGGTGCGCTGCCGCCGGGGTTGACGATGGACACGGGGAACATCACGGGCGGGCAGAGCACGATCAGCGGGACGTGCAATGTGCCGGGGATTTACACGTTTACGGTGAGCGTGACGGACCCGAGCGGGGATTTCCAACAGAAGACTTATACCATCAAGGTGGCGGGCATCATCAACGCGATGACGCTGCCCAATGGTTCGGTGGGCGGTGCCTATAGCCAGGACGTGAACAGTGTGGGCGTGACCAACCCGATTTTCAGCGTGGACGGCGGGGCGCTGCCGCCGGGACTTGCGCTGGACCCGGGCGGGATTATTTTTGGGACGCCAACGACCAACGGCACATTCAACTTTGTGCTGGGCGTGACGGAGGCCGGGACAGGTGTGACGTGCGACACGCCCGCGAGCATCACCATCTCCGGGACGTGCGTCCAGCCGGTGATTAAGTACGCCGTCCTGTTTAGCAACTCTGCGATAGAAGGAGCGGACACAGTAATGGCGTATCGATCCGGCGCTGGGCACTATACGTTTGTAACCAATGACGGCACCGTTGGACTTTTGATGGCGCAAGCCCTAAACGATTCGACCGGAGCGTTGTTAATGTCAGGACAAGCAACGGGCGGCAACGGTGGCACTGTCGCTGTTTACTACCCGCCCACAGACAATTTTTATTGTTATGACCTTGTGAGCGCGAAAGAATGGTCCGGTGCGACGCTGAATCAACTCGACAATCAAGCTGGCGCATTTGGCAATTTCACTTGGGACGTTACTTACAACTCGGTGAATTCCCTGGTTTATCTTAACGCCAACACTGACTTGGTGGTGTTCAACCCGGCGGTCAATTACTTCACTCCTGTAGCCGATATTGGCAGTGGAACGCCTAATATTTTCTTTTCTGGAAAACTGTCACTGGACACGACCAGCAACCGTTTGTTCGTGGGTTTTGTGGACGCGAGCGGGCCGGTTTGGGCTGGGAGCGTGAAAGTGTTTGACACGACGGCGGCGTTGCCGGCGCTTCTGCACACCTGGAATATTCCCGGCGGGCCGGGTGGAACGCTCATCAACTCCGCGATTTTCTGTCCCGGAACCAACAAAGTGTATGTGATTGGTTGCGAGTTGACGGCAGGACAGGCGGGAGACCAGCGTGACTTTGTGATGGTCCTGGACGCGACGACTGGAGTCATCCTGCATAACTTCACGGCACCGGACCCTATTGGAGGACTGGCGACGTTTGGCGGAATTGCCAACCCAGTGCACAATCCCGTGGCGAATCTTTTGTATGTTCCGGGTTCGGGTTCGATCATGGTGCTCTGCACCAACACCGACGCATTTCTCACTTCCATGGCGGTGACCCCAAACGGCCTGAACGGAATTTATGTGTCTTTCAACAACACGGTTTCTTACGTCAGTGCCGGAGATGCAACGCACAGCACAATAAACAATTTTGGTTAATCATGAGAACCACCCTGGGACAAGTCAGACAGTCGCGGTTGCCGCAGAGCATCGGGCGGTGCGCGAATGATTTGCCGGAGGTGGCAGCGTTTGTGAATCAGGCGCAGCAGCAACTGATCAACGCCGGCGGCGAGACGGGGTTCTGGGGCGGGTGGGAAAAGGTGGCGTTCCAGGCGACGCGCTGCAATCCCTACATCACGCTGCCGCGAAAATACGCGCGGGCGATCAACCTGGCGGTGTGCCGGTTTCCGATACGGATGCAGAATGAATTTTATGAGTTGCTGCCGGACGGCATCGGCCTCCAGGACTTTTGCAGCATCAAGGGGCGGACGGACTGGTGCGGCGCGCTGGAGGGTTACGAACGCGGGACGGTGGTGAGCATGACGGACCTGACGCCGACGAACCAGTTGCTGCGGGTTTATTTGACGGACCCGAGGGACATTGGGAAACGGATTTTGATCGGGCCGGCGCAGGACCAGAACGGAAATTTTATTTACACGCAGGACGGCAACCCGAGCGTGAACGGGTTTTATCTGACGCTGGCGCAGCCGTTCACGACGAGCGCGTTTGTGGTAACGAGTTTCAGCGGGGTGCAGAAGGACGCGACGTACGGGGACGTGCTGCTTTACCAAGTGGACGCGACGACCGGGGCGCAGGTGTTGCTCTCGCGTTATGCGCCGGATGAAATCACGCCGGCGTATCGAAGATTTTTCATAAAAAATCTTCCTTGTGGGTGTCATGCGACACAAGTCCCCGGCAACCCGTGCGTGTCGGGCGCACCGGTGCCGGACGGGGTGGTGACGGTCACGGCGCTTTGTAAACTGGAGTTTATTCCGGCGAACCGGGACACGGATTATTTGATCATCGGGAACATCCCGGCGTTGATTGAGGAGTGCAAGGCGATTCGATATAGCGACATGGACGAGCCGAACGCGGTGACGCTGGAGGGCAAGAGCCACCAGAAGGCGATCAAATATTTGAACGATGAACTGCGGCATTACCTGGGCGAGTTGCAACCGGCAGTGAACCTCGCGCCGTTCGGGACGGCGACGCTGCGGAGGCAACGGATTGGGACATTGATTTAACCGCAAAGAACGCAAAGCGGACAAAGACAACACTTTTAACAGAAGGCAACTGAGGGAACAGAGAGAACGGAAAAGACGGTTCAGGAAATATGATTTATGGCGTACTCGGGTGAAATAACGACTTACGGGCAAAACTCCGCGCAGCAGGGGCTGGACGAAGCGACGGGCATGAACAACCAGTTCAACGCGGCGGCGTTTGGGTCGAGACCGAGCGCGCCGGCACCGGCAATCACGGCAGGCGCGAACACGGGTGCGGCGATAGGCGCGCAGCAGTCGGTTTACAATCAGTTGCCGGGTTACGCGGGGAGCTTGACGAACATCGGCGCGAACATCGGCAGCGAGACGGCGGGGGAACTGCCGGACGTGGTGAAGCGGCAACTGGCGCAGGCGGCGGCGGAGCGGGGCATCGCCACCGGTTCGCCGGGCAGCGACAACAGCAACGCGAGTTATTTGCAGAGTGTGGGGCTGGAGAGCCTGGACTTGACGGGGCTGGGGCAGCAGCAGTTTCAAAGCATTTTGCCGAGCCTGCCGGGGAACGCGATTGCGCAGAATCCGCTGAGTTACGTGACGCCGGGACAGAATTACGAGGCCGGGTTGCAGAACAGTATTTTTGGGAGCGCGCCGGACCCGGCATCGGCAGCGCGGGCGAGTCTGGGCGCGGTGGCGGGTGGGTTTAATCAGGGGCGCGGGAGCATGGGCGCGCCGGGGTTGGGTGGGTTTGATTCGTCAGCGGATTGGTGGAACCAGCCGGCTGGAACGGGGACGGCGGGCGGCGGTGGGACGGGTGGTGGGACTTACATTGGCGGGGTGTATTACGGGCCGGGGCAGCAACCTGGAAATAGCGCGGTGATTGATCCGATTGTGCAGAAGTATGTGCAGTCGGTATATGGCGGGAATGACCCGACGGACCCGGGCGTGGGCGCGGCGATTGACAGTTCGCAGCCGGCGCAGTTGGCGGGGTTTGACACACAGGCGGCGGCGGGAGGGGACAACGCGGCCAATTATCCGAGTTACTGATGAACGCGCTTTTTAAAATTTACGGGTCCGCGAATGAATCTGCCCGCGCGATGACCAAGCCGTCCTTTGTTCATGGCGTCGTGAGTATTATCGGCATGCGTTCCCAGAAAAAGATGCTCCGGGTTGCAACAAATCCGATTGTCGCACTTATGACACACAAGCACACCATCGGGAATTGGTCCCTTGGCAATTTCAAACGCCACGCGGTGCGCCAGCAGGGTACGAAAATTACGGGTGGTTTTTCCATATCCGTTCTTGCCGATGGCACCAGCCCACGGCCAACACGAATCCGTGCAGCCGGAGGTGACACGATGGCGAAATCTTTGCTCGAACGATGGTGCTTTGGCCCATCGAACCTTTGCGCCCAAGCGACCAATGCAACTGTAATCGCGCATAACAAACTTATAAACCTGGGAGGTGGCAGGTGCCAATAGAAATCCCCAGTTGGCTTCATGCCCCGGATGTGGCGGCGGATTACGCGAAGGGCTTGGCTTTGGGTTCGCAGGTGGCGGAGGCGAGCCAGCGGTTGCAGGCGGAGAACACGCGGACGCAAATGGAGGCGCAGGCGCGGGCGCAGAGCCTCAAGCGCGAGCAGACGATGCAGCAGCAGGAACTGGCGACGAAGAAGGCGTATCAGGACGCGCAGGTGGGGCTCAAGAAACAGCAACTGGACCAGATTGGCGCGATGAACGCGGCCAAGATGAAGGCGGCTGCCGGACACATCGCGGCGCTGCACAAGTATGGGAGCCTGGTGGGCGGCGGGATGAGCCACCAGGATGCGCTGTTCCAAGTGCCGGAACTGGCGACGCCGCAGAATCTGGCGAGCGCGCAGAAGACGGATGAGGATTTGGGGAGTCAGCGGCTGGAACTATCCCGGCAGCGGCTGGAATTCCAGCAGCAGCAGGGCGAGGCGAGAAGGAACAAGCCGGTGGAAGTCGGCGAGCAGGAGAACACGACAACGGACTCCGACACGGGGGAGAAGACGACCACGCGGCGGAAGATTTTTGGCGCGCCGGGGGACAGCGCTGGCCTGCAACCGAGCAAGGGGAAGATCACGAAGGAACAGGCGAAGGAATTTATCAAGCTCGCCAATGGCGACAAAGAGAAGGCGCGCAAACTGGCCCGGGACGCGGGCTATGAACTGTAATGGCGACGGATGTTTTTGATGAAGCAGCAGCCGACACCAGCGCGCCGGCGGGGGATGTGTTTGACGCGGCGTTGCAGGACATGGCCCCGTATGGCGAGCCGCCGGCGTTGACGGGACCGGCGGGGGTGGACCCGGCGAGTTTCACGCCGCAGGAAACGCAGGAGATGAACGCGGTGCAGCAGCCGCAAAGTCTTTGGGAGACGGCGAACACGCCGCTGTCAAAGACGTTCACGGGCGAAAGCCTGGCGGAAAACGTGGAGGGTACGGGCGAGGAGTTGGGCACTGCGCTGGGTGGCGGCGACGTGCGGACGTTGACGCCGGAAGAGCGGGCGGCGTTTGACACGCAGCAGTCTCCGACGATGCGGGTGTTGAGTGGCGGCTCCAAGGGTGTGCTGGATTTGGCGGACAGTTTTGCGACCCCACTGGGCATTGCGACGCTGGGACAGGGATCGCTGCCCAATGCGGCGCAACGGGTGATTTCCGGGGCGTTTGCCGGGCAGATGTTGAGCGGGTTGCCGGGTGAGGCGGGGCAGTTGAAGAAGGACGTGCAGGCCGGCAACTGGGAACAGGCGGCGCGCGGCGCGGTGGGTCTGGTGGGTGGGGGGATCATGGCCGGGATGGCGGGGCGTCATGCGCTGGAGCCGGGGCCGGTGGCACCAGTGAAGGTGAAACCGTTCACGAGTGCGGATGAGTTGCAGCCGATTATTGACAAGCACCTGGGCACGCTGCCGCAGGCGGCGCAGGAAGTGCAGAATTTAACCGCAGAGAACGCAAAGACCGCAGAGCCGGTGGACCCGAATGAGGTGACGCATACAGCGGAGTATTTCGGCCACGAGTATGAGAAGCGCGGAGGACGATGGTATCAGAAGGGGACAGACCTAGCAGTGCCACAAGGTGACCCGACGAACTACGGGGACATTCAGGACCGGCAACGCGGCGAATTTATTCAGTCGATTGAACGAGTAGCAAAACCAACACAGGAGGTGCCAGATGCCAGCGACGAGCAGAAAACAGCAGAGGTTCATGGCGATGTGCAGTCACAATCCGGGGAAAGCCAAAGGGAAGTGCCCGCCGAAGAAAGTGGCGCGGGAGTTCAGTCACAAACCGCAGGGGGGGTATCCGAAGCCAAGGCCGGTGAAATACCATTGACGGAACTGCCGGAGCCCAAGCCGGAACATTTGACGACGACGACGCTGGCGGGCGGGAACAACCCGAAGCCGCCGCTCACGGCGGATTATTACGGCCAACTGGGCGAGGCGGTGAATGATCCGCAGACGTGGCACAAGTGGCTGGACCGGATTTTGAAGGGGGACATTGACCCGCAGGAATCGGCGTTTCAACTGGCGGCGTTCATCCGCAAACTGGGACCGGAGAAGGCGGGGCCGGTGATTGACGCGTTGCGCCAGATGCACGGCGAACAGAAGGCGGCGAACAAGACTTTGTTTGAGACGTTGATGAAGGAGACGGACCCGGCGAAGCGGGACGCGCTCCAGAACAGCCCGGCGGGACGCAAAATGATGAGCAGCCAGTTCCCGCGCGAGGCGGCGGACCTGGCCGAGGGGGTGGGCACGCTGGACGCGATCAAGACGGCCATCGACAAGATTGCGCCGAAAATCGAGCGTGACAATACCCGACAGCCGCCGCAAAGTCCGCCGGATGACACCTTGGGAAAGCCTGCACCTGGAGTGGATGTTCGACCACCAGCCGGAACTGGTGCGGGCGCTGCACCAGCGGGGGGAACTGCGGCGGCACCTTTACCGGAAGGAACAGGCGGCGCTGCGGCTGGTGGAGAAGTTCAAGCAGGGGGGCTGGACCGAGGCGCAGTCCCGGGGCGTGGTGCAGGACCAGTTCCTGGAACCGCCCGGCAAGCGGAGCTTGCAACCAATATTGGGGAAGGAACGGGAGCAGGTGCTGGAAAAGCTCCGGTAATTTCTGATGTGGAGGTGGCGAAGCGCCGGCTGGCGCTGCACCCGGAAGGGCGCATCGGCATAAACAGCCTGCAACGGCTGGACAAACTGCCGTATGCACGAGCCAAAGCAGCCATCGACGAATTGGTCAAGGAGGGGTTGATTGAAAAGCATCCCGACGGCGGATGGAGAAAAGTTTTGGCGCAGCCGGCGGCGGAAGCCGCAGCACCTCCCGAGCCCGCAAAGTCGGTAACGGAGGCGGCTGGGCCACCTGGCGGTGGGGCCAAGGTCCCGGAGACGCCGGAACAGTTCCCGCTGATGGACGTGCCGAAGGAGGCGAAGCCGCTAATCGCGGAGCGCCGGCAGATTCAACGCATCCTGGACAAAATGGATGCGGGCGAAAATACGGACGTGAATGATGAACGGCGCAAGCCGCTGGAAAAAAGATTGGCCGAGATCGAGCGGCAGTTAATGCCTGCCACGGAAAAACCGATTGAGCAGGCCAAGACCACCGAGCAACCGGCATTGCCGGCTAAGGACGCACCGGCACCCACGCCAGTCAACCCGCCAAAAACGGTGGAACCGGTGGCGACGACAGAGAAGTTCACGCTGGAGAATGTGGACGTGCCGGAGGCCCGGCTGGCGTTGAGCCGGATGGAAAGCCCGAGCAAGAAGTTCAAGGTGCAGCGGACGTTTTTGAAACAGGCGGTGGCGGATGCCGCGCAAACGGCAAAACCAGAGGAGACATTGAGCGCGCCGGCCAAGAAAGCATTGGAAGAGCGCCGAATGGCGTCCGAAAAACTCAAGACCGCCGTGTTCAAAAAGGACATCGAAGAGCGCGAAAAAGATTTGGCCAAGGCGGACGCGAAGGTGCGCCAACTGGTGCCGCATGTGGAAATCCATGTGCCGGGGGATGGGATTTTCACGGTGATCAAAACGCGGGAGGCGTTGAAGGATTTTGCGGAGCGGGTGGAAAAGCGTTTCCCTAAAAGCGCGGCCAAACCGGGCGGGCCGGGATTCGCGCGCGAGGGGGTGACACCGACGCCGAAACTGGGCACGGGCAAGCCCGAGGATACCCACAAAGCGGCGGCGAGCCACACCAGCACGGATGAAGGACGCCCGACGCTCCAACATATTTACGGGAACGGCCAGGAACTGATTGCGACGGATGGGCGGCGGATGATCCGCATCATCGAGCCCGGCCACGGCACGCAGAAGAATCCGGTGGCGATGGACCCGGCCACGGGCAAGGAACGCCCCTGGGACGTGAAAAAGGACGGCGGGCAGTTTCCGGATTACAGCCAGGTGATCCCCAAGAAACGGTTTTACGTGGGCGTGGCGGACACGGAGGCGCTGTGGAAAGCCGCGAAAATGGCGGAGTTGATGACGGATGACAAAAGCATCCAGATGCAACTGTGGCGGAACCAGGACGGGACCTTTGGGGCGACGAGCAAAAGCCAGGAGGGCGAGGCCGCGCACAACGTGAAGGACGGCGCGCAACTGATGATGGCCCTGCAACCCAGTTACCTGATTGACGCGCTGGAAAGCGCCCGGCGGCTGGGCAACGAACATGTGGATTTATACATGGGCGATGCCGGCGAGCTTTCACCCATCACGATCCGGGGAAAAAACTCGGAGGACATCATCATGCCCATGCGGCTGGCGGACACGCCGGAACCGCCGGGAGTGGGCATGGAGGGCTACAAGAAAGGTTGGTGGGAGGACATCGACGCCAAAATGAAACCGCTGTTCAAAAAGCCGCTGCCCGAGGGTGTGGCACCGGACAAGAGCGCGGCAGAAAAACTGGCGAAAGAGGAAGCGGCGGCGGAGAAGGCGGCGAAAAACAAACAACCGCCGGGAGTCGGTCCCGCCGGCCCGGGGCTGGGTGCGGCTATTCCCGAGGAGTTTGCGCCGTCATCGCAGACGCCGACGGGGATTAAAAATGCCACGGTGGACCGGGAACGGGCGGCGCGGGGGTTGCCATCGGCGATTGAGCCGGCGCGGAAGGGCTTTGGGGAAGTGTGGGACCGTGCCATGGCGCGGATCGACCAGGACGCGCCGGTGCCGGGCGAGAAACTTTTGCAGGACCGGCTGATTGACGAACTGCGGGCAAAGCCACGGGCGCTCACGGATGAGGAGGACGCGTTGCTGCTGCATCGGCAGATTGATTTGCAGAATGAGTATGGGAAGGCGACGCGGGACCTGGCGCAGGCGCGGGATGACGGGCGCGCGGAGGATGTGCAGGAACTGGGCCTGCGCACGGCGGCATTGAGTGACCGGTTGCTGGACCTTTATAACATCAACAAGGCCGCTGGCACGGAGACGGGGCGCGGGCTCAATGCGCGCAAAATGATGGCGAACGAGGATTTTACGCTGGCCGCAATGGAACTCTCAGCGAGAGCTGCCAAGGGGGGGAGGCGCTTGAACGAAGAGGAAAGCGCGGAAATCACCCGGCTTCATGACAAAATTGCGGCGATGCAGAAGGCTTATAACGATCATGTGGCGGCGACGGAAAAGACGATCCGGGAACTGGAGACGCGGAAACGCATAAAACGACTCACGGATGAGGAAGCGGCCAGGCCCAAAGCGACGAAGGGACAGCCGACCGAAGAGGAGCGGCAAGCCACCATTCTGGCGCGGCTGGAGAAGTTGGTCAAAGAGGGGAAGCGGGGCAGTGACCTGACGAACATCATTCAGCAACTGGCGCGGCACTATGTTCGGAGGGGAGTGAAGGACCGGGACACGCTGGTGGACAAGGTGCATGCGATTGTGGCGCGGCTGGTGCCGGAGATGGAACGGCGGGACACGATGGACGCGATTTCGGGTTACGGGGATTTCAAACAGTTGAGCAAGGACCAGGTGAGCACCGAACTGCGGGACCTGAAAGGTCAGATGCAGCAGGTGGCGAAACTGGAGGACATGCAGCGCGGCCAGCCGCCAGAAAAAACGGGCGTGGAACGGCGGACGCCGAGCGCGGAGGAGCGCCGGTTGATCAAACTGGTGAATGAGGCAAAGCGGAAATTCCAGATACCGGTGACGGACCCGGCGACGCAGTTGAAGAGCAGCCTGGACACGCTGAAAACGCGGATGCGAAATCGCACGAAGGAATTGCAGGACAAACTGGACGCGGGTGATTTTTCGCAGAAGCAACCGCCCAAGCCGATTCAGATGGATGCGGAGGCGCTGCGGTTGAAGGCGCAACTGGAGCGGACCAAGACGGAGTATTTGACGGGGTTGGAAAAAGACCGGTTGAAGCAACGGACGCCGCTGGAGAAATTCCAGGACACGCTGGTCAAGTGGCGGAGGGGGTATTTGCTCTCCGGTTTCAGCACGCTGGCGAAACTGGTGAGCGCGGCGGCGGAGCGGATGGCGTTCAGTCCGCTGGAAGAGGCGGCGGGCAGTGTGCTGGGCAAGGCGTTTCCGAGGTTTGCCGAGCGGACGAGTCGGAAAGTGGGGCTCTCGGTGAGCGCGGAGGCGAAGGCGATTGCGGACGGATTCACCAAGGGGATGAACGACGCGGCGCAGACGCTCAAAACGGGGCACAGTGACCTGGATGTGTTGTATGGGAAACGCGACGTGATGCCGAGGGAGGCGATTGATTTCTTTGGGCAGATACACGGCGCGCTGAAAGCGCCGACGAAACGGAACGAGTTTGCGCGGAGCTTTGAACTGCGGGTGCAGCAGGCGCTGGACAAGGGCATCGACGCCAGTGACCCGATGGTGCAGACGGGTCTGGCGATGGAGGCTTACAAGGACGCGAACCGTTCCATTTTCCTGCAAGACAACCGGGTGGTGTCGGCTTACAAGCGGGCGCTCTCGAAGTTCGACGAGGTGGACAAGGAGACGGGCAAGGTGCCGTTCACGAGCAAGGCGGCGGGGACGGCGGCGCGGGTTGCGCTGCCGATTGTGAAGATACCGACGAACCTGGTGGCGGAGACGATGGATTACGCGCTGGGGACGGTGACCGGCGGGGCGAAACTGGCCAATGCGTATCGCAAGGGGATTGAGACGCTGCCGCCGGGACAGGCGGACATGATTGCGCGTCAGTTGAAGAAGGGCTCGCTGGGCGCGGCGGTGTTGTTGCTGGGATTTTTGAATCCGCAGAACATCGGCGGGTATTATCAGCAAGGCGACAAACGGAACCCGAAGGACGTGAAGGTGGGCAGTGTGCGGGTGTTCGGCGTGAACATACCGAGTTACCTGGTGCATAATCCGTTGTTGGAGACGTTGCAACTGGGATCGACGATTCGCCGGGTGGCGCAGAGCAAGTTGAAGAAGAGCGACACGGAGACGCGCGGGCTGGGCTGGGGATTGTGGGCCGGGGCGCTGGGGCTGGCGGATGAGACGCCGTTTTTGCGGGAGGCGGGTGAGTTTTTGAAACTGGCGAACAAGCAGGAGCAAGGCGCGGCGGCGGGGGAACTGGCGAAGAGTCTGATTGTGCCGCAGGTGTTGAGCGACATCGCGCGGGTGACGGATAGAGATGCAAAGGGGAACATCATTGAGCGGAAGCCGGCGACGATTGCGCAGCACGTGAAGACGGGGATACCGGGGCTGAGGGAGACAGTGAAACGAAAACCAAAATGAGTATGACGACGGAACAAATCACGGCGGTGGTGACACCGGTGGCGGCGGTGGTGATTGCGTGGCTGCAATTCGGCCAGCGGAAGCAGAGCAAGGCGAACGGGGACAAACTGGACGCGGTGCATGCGTTGGTGAATTCCAACATGGGGAAGCAGTTGCTGGTGGCGGCGAACCTGGCGCAGCGGGTGGCGGACCTGACCAAGGAACCCGGGGACGTGACGGTGGCGGCGGAGGCACGCAAACTTTATGACGCGCACATGGCGGTGCAATCGGCATCCGACGCCCTGAGCAAGAACTTGGGTGGACTTACCAGTCCATGAGAGCGAAGGTGATGGGTGAAGAATTTGTTTTTATGTGGGTTGCTCGTGTGGTTGAGCGGGTGCGCGTTGTTCAGCAACCCGTCGGTGCCGGCGACGGAGATACGGTTTAATCCGCAGACGGACGCGTTGAAGATCATTTCGCCCAAAAATGTGATGATCCAGAGTGTGGTGATCAGCAAGAGCAGCACGAATTTTGCGATGACGGTGACGGGCTACAGTTCAACGAATGACGGCGCGATTGTGAGCACGGTGATGCAGGCGCAGAGTCTGATTGCCAGCAACGCGGCGGTGACGATCCAGGCCATCACTGCGAACGCGGCGAAAGCGGCGGCGGGGATACCGTGATGAAGGCAAACCCGGGGTATGAACATTTTGATTTGGCGGAAGCGATTTACGCCGTGGCTGCGGCGGTGAATGAACGGTGCGGGTGTCATGGGTCACACGACGCGCCGGCAACGAAACAAGACCTTTTAGAATTGGAGAAACGAATTATGAGCCAGATTACGGACATCACGGCGGGCATCCAGAAAAACCTGGATGAAATCACGAAGGACATTGCGGCGATCACGGCGGCGGGGGTGGGAGGCATCCCGGCCTCGGACATCGCGGCACTAACGACGGTGGCGACGAACGTGGCCACGGCAACGACCGCGCTGGACGCGCTGGTGGCGACCATTCCGCCCGCGACGCCGGTGACTCCGGCAGTTTAAAGAACTTGGTTGAGGAACCGAGGTTTGGGTTAATGGGTTGGGCCGCACTGGCGTTTTGGACGCTGGTGCGGCTTTTCGTTTTCTATTCACCGCAGAGGCGCAGAGACGCAGAGGCGGAAGGAAGCGAATTGGGATTTGAACCGGAAGGCAAGGAGCAAGATTGGCGTTGAAGCGGACTAAAGTCCGCGCTCCTGCGGGTAACGAGGGCCACTTGCCACCGTTCTTTTTAAGGTATTCGCGGACATCGGCCAAGGGGTGAGGAGGCGGAGGAGAGAGGGCTTTTTGACACGCTATGGGCAAATTCATGCGGCATACTCCGTGCCAAGTACCGCGAAGTAAATGAAAAAAGATGTTGACAGTAAGCGACATCCGACTTAAACACCGGAGTATGTAACAACGGACCAGACCAAGTCTGGACTCATGATTAAGAGATGCGAGACGATGCCAACACAGTGTTACAACCCAAAAACAAAGGACCACTATGACCATTGAAACCATGGAAGGACCGCAGACGACGACCGAAGCGCCGCCGCCGCCCCAAGCGCAGAATGAAAATGCAACCGCCCTGAGCGAGCGCCATGCTTTGGCGCTCAAGCTCTATCTGAAATACAAGGACAAGGGACGCATTGGCGGTTCGACCGACTGGAAACAGGCGTTCATTGACCATCCCGAAGCGAAGCAGATATTGGGCACTAATCCAACGGCGTTGATTGCGAGCATGCGGAGAAGCGGGAAGGTGCCGGGGGAGAAGGTAAAGCGCCAAAAAATCAGTTATTCAAAGCCGCAGTCTAAGGGCAAAACGCGCAAGGTCATGAGGGCTTTGAGTGCCAAGAGCCAGCGGGCGCTGGACATCATGCTCCAGCATGGGGATGAGAATGGTTATCTGGATTATGACAAGCTGGACGCAGAGTCTCCCGGGTGGGACAACCGCATTCCCTCGCGCAAATGGCTGAAAGTCCAGACCAATGCGCACCGCAGCACCGGGCTTTTCAAGATTCACAAGCAGGCGAAGGTGGCAGCGGCACCGGCCAAGAGAGAAGAGGCAACGGCAACAACGAAAACGCGAAAAGGACACCCCCCGAACTCGGCTGACAGACATTTCAACCCGAATCCGCAAATGGTGAGGATTCTGGACTTGATGGTGAAGCACGCGAACGCGGACGGCACCGGCGTGTCGGTGTATGAAATGGACGCGAAAGCGCCTGGTTGGGACGGGGGTGACAATGAGTTCCGCAAAAAGTTCGGCAACAACGTCATCTACTATCGGAAGAGCGGGAACTTCAAGCGATATAAGGACGCGCAGCTTGCATCCAAGATGGGGACAGCCGCGCAACCGATTGTAGCGGCGGACATCGAGCGGCTGGTGAAGGAACGGGTGCAGGAGCAGATGCAGGCGTTTGTGACGGAGACCCGGTTTTGCTCGCGTTGCGGGAAGGACCGGTTGCCCCAAGTAAGAGCGGAAATGTTGACTTCCAACCTCCAAAAATAATGACAACCAATGGACAAAACGTCTGGACACTCGCCAAGTGGGAACCGGTCCCGCCGCCGGACACGCTGGACAAGGAGAAGCATCACACGATTGCGTTTCTGGCCAAGCAAGCGGATTTCGACTGCCTGATGCTGGCGGAGTTTGGGATGACACTGAAAACCATTGCGGGTTACACCGGGCTGACGAAGGGACAGGTGAGTTACCGGCTGCGGAAGGCCAACGTGAAGGTGCAGGACTTCCGCAACGGGCGCGGTCCTTATGCGGCGATGGTGTTCCAGTATTTGAACAAGCCGGCGAGCCGGCAGTTGATCGCGGATGTGCGGGGAAAGTTTACTGAGGTTTAACCGCAAAGAACACAGAGAACACAAAACTGAAAGATTCATGGATGAACCAAAACGCAGACATAAGGCCGTTCACACGGAGTTGGGAATTATTTCCGTCACCTCCAAAGACTACGTGGACGTGGTGCATTTGACGCATAACCAGCAGATCATATTTATCATGGATTGCCAGCCGCGCAAGGACAGTCACCTGACGATCTCCAAGAAGTTTTATGAGTACAGCCATGACCAGTGGCAGGAGGTGTTCCGGGTGTATGAACGGTGGAAGCGGAAGACGATGCCGCATTTCACGATGTCGGCGCACAGCGGGCACACGCGGGACGGTCACGAACACCCGTGGAGGAAGCGGAGTGTGAGCAAGGTGAAGAAGCCAAAAAACGAAATACAGGAATTTCCCGAAGAGTAAGTATGAGCCAGACGGAAAATTGTCTGCGGGTGATCATGCCTTATAAATGGAACGGGCTTTGGGTGTTTGACGACGCATTGGTGGGGCTGGAAAAGGAGGCGTTGGTGTGCGGCATTGATGACATGCTGGACCGGCTGACGGAGGGCATCTTGAACCGTGGGAAAGGCGTGCTCTGCGTGTTCAGCGACGTGGCTTTTCCCGGCCACATGATTGAGTTGACCTGGCTGCGGCACGGGGACAAGGGGACGGGGGACTGGTATTACTGCGAGCAGTTCGGGATGGAAGGATGGCTGTGCCCGGCGCTGCTGAAATATTTCAAGCGCCCGCCCGTGAAGATTTTTGCGCGGATAACCGCAAAACCGGGCAGGCGGAACCTGCCACAACCCAAAAACGAAAAGGAAAATGTATGAGCGAGACCATATGCATTCAAAATAATGGCGATAATTACTACGTGGACCTGAAAGGCGACATACTGGACGGGGACGAAAGCCGGCAGGTGACGGCGGCGGAATTGGAACGGATTTATGCTGCGGCCAGCAAACTCAGAGCCGCCGCCAAGGGAGCCATCACGGGCCTGAAATCGGACCATGCGGTGAGTTTTTGTGGAGAGGGTGGTCAAATGGGAGATGTGATGATCGGATGCCAGTCGGTGGACTACGCAGTGGTGGTACTGGCGGTGAAGGCGAGCCGTAAGATGCGCGCGAAGAAAGGCCGCAAATGAACAAACGGAGCTTGTATCCAATTATTGGGAGGCCACACTGTGGCTTTTCGCTGATTGAGATCATGGTGACGGTGACGCTGCTAAGCGTCATTATTTTGGGTCTGGTGACGATGTTCAACCAGACGCAACGGGCCTTTACGGGCAGTCTCACGCAGGTGGATGTGCTGGCGGGGGGGCGGACGACGGGGGAGATGCTGGCGCGGGAGTTGGAGCAGGTGTCAGCGACACCGGCCAATGGGTTGACGTTCTGGAGCACGAACGTGAGCACGAACGTATGGGCGCTGCCGCAGTCGGGACCGGGGACGA
>Ga0210394_10000794_pt1 | contig 58695 bp, 52 predicted proteins | sample IncBWC12MmetaG_FD_160121 | JGI IMG/M metagenome (GOLD analysis project Ga0210394, IMG submission 160121) | Forest soil microbial communities from Barre Woods Harvard Forest LTER site, Petersham, Massachusetts, United States - Inc-BW-C-12-M | ecosystem: Environmental > Terrestrial > Soil >...
AGCTTAATTAAAAAATACACAGGGAAAAACAAGAGGTAATTCTTATGAAAATTTTTATAACAGGCGCTTCAAGAGGAATTGGGTACAAAACAATGATGATGGCTTTAGAAAGAGGCCATGATGTTGCTTTTACCTATAACAATCCTAATACAGATGTTGCTGCTATACTTGCTGAAGCTAAAAAAATTGCGCCTAACCAAATGTGCAAAGGTTATCAATTAAATGTGCGATATAATGAGCAAGTGGTTAATGTGGTTGATGCTGTGCTTGATGATTTTGATACCATTGACACCGTTATTAATAACGCCGGCATAAACAGAAACAACCTTGCTTTTAGCATGACAGATGATGAGTGGGATGATGTTATTGGCACTAACCTTAGCGGTACCTTTTATGTTATGCGTGCTTTTTTACCGGTGTTTTTATCTAACCGTAAAGGGCGTTTTGTAAACTTATCATCTATTGCTAAAGATGGTTTATCGGGTCAGGCGAACTATGCAGCCAGTAAATCAGGTTTAATTGGGTTATCGCGTACTATTGCAAAAGAGTATGGTTCTAAAGGCATTACGTGCAATGTTATTGCACCCGGTATGTTTGAAACCGATATGGTGAAAGAAAATTTAAGCAGCGCTTTAAGAGGTTTTTGGATACAACATTGCCCGGCTAAACGTTTAGGTTTGGTAGAGGAAGTAGCTGAGGTAATTTTATTTGTTGGTTCGGATGCTGCGAGTTATGTAAATGGACAAACCATTGAAGTTAATGGTGGTTTAGACTGGGCTGATTAATCATCTCTTTTTAGAGAAAAAATCTACATGAAAAAATACGGAATAGAAAAGATAAGTGTTTACCCAACAGCTTTGCAGTTGGATTTAGTAACCTTGGCAAACGAGCGTGGTTATGATGTAGAACACATGCGTAAAGAATTAATGGTTGAAAAACGTGGTGTAAACCCACCCTGGGAAGATTCGGTTACCATGGCAGTTAACGCTGCAAAACCAATGCTTACGCAAGAAGACATCGATTCTGTTGGTTTACTTATTGTTGCTTCTGAAACTGGATTAGATGGTGAAAAAGCGCTTAGCTCATGGGTGTTAGAACATTTGGGTTTACCAAGCACTTGCCGTCATTTTGAAGTTAAGATTGCTTGTTATTCGGGCACGGCAGCATTTAAAATGGCTATAGGTTGGTTGTCATCGGGCTTGGCTCGCAAAGGACAAAAAGCATTAGTTATTACAACCGATGAAAGTTTAAACTCTATACACAAACCTTGGGAGTATGTTTGTGGTGGTGGTGCAGTAGCCTTATTAGTGTCAGACAAGCCGGAGTTTTTAGAATTAGAAGTAGAAAAATTTGGCGTGTATGCGCATGAAGTAGCAGATGTTATTCGTCCGTTACCTTGGTTAGAAACCGGTAATAGCGAACACAGTTTATTTTCGTACATGGAAGCACTTGCAGGTGCGTGGGAAGATTATGAAGCCCATGTTGAAGGTGCTGATTTTGGTTCGTATTTTAAAAAAAATGTATATCACGTTCCGTTTAGCGGTATAAGTTTTAGAGCGCACAAGCAATTAATGCGTATGGGTTCTGATGCTACTATTGAAGAAGTGAACGACAGTTTTAAAGAAAAAGTTTTACCATCTATTTCTTACTCAAAAGACATTGGTGGCACTTATGGTGGTAGTGTGTTTATTGCCCTATTAGCTACTATTGATCATGTTGATTTAAAAGCCGGAGAACGTATAGGTGTGTTCTCGTATGGTTCAGGTTCTTGTGCCGAATATTACAGTGTATTAGTTACCGAAAAATCTAAAGAGATAGCTAAAAAAGCAGGTTTAAAAACTTTAATTGAAAACCGTTACAAGTTAACCGTAGCACAATACGAAGCTATGGAGAATGACAGAGAACGCCGTATAAAAGAAGGTGATTTTACACCAAACTTTGATATGGTACCGGGCTTATACGATGCTGCGTTTAAAGGCAAAGGCTTATTAGTTTATACAGGCTCTAAAGGTTACTACCGTAACTATAAGTTTAGTTAAACTTACTTTAATCTTCTCAGAAAATTTATTGTAGGAGAATAGGATAAAATCTTATCGCTTAAAAAGCCAAGCAGAATTGTACTGTTGTTTTATTTCCAATAATTTTTTACGAGCAGATGCTTCATCTGCATAGCCCGCAACGCTAACTACGTAAAGATTTTTAGCATTTTGCCCCGCAATGCTTGCTTGTAAATTTTGTTGTTCAAGCTGATTGATAAGTTTAAATGCATTTTGTTTTACCGCAAAACAACCAACTACAACCTGGTAAGGTTGTTTGTACCAATCTGTAATAACCTCGGTTGCTTTTACCACGCTTGTTTTATCAATGCTAACGGTATCGGGTGTTACAACAGGTTTTACAGCAATAATTTCTTTTTCAGCTTTTGTAACGGCGGGTTTTGTTGCGTTGTTTATTTTAGTTTCAGTAAGTGTTTTGCTATTTCCTTTAAACGGACTTAAGGTTGCCATTACACTATTTAAAGGATTTTCTTTAGTAACTAAAAACAACAAAGCAATAATGCAGAAAGTCATGGTAGCTGCAATGGCAATTCGGCGGATAGGTTTTTTAGTTGGTGTTTTGGTAACAGGCGCGGTTCTGTATTGTAAGTTTGGTTTAACAGGAATAACCACTTTTTCTTCTTTCACCAATTTAATAGCGCTAACGGCAGGTAAGCCGAATGCATTGGTATTATGGTTTACCCTAACATCCTGCTCAAAAAGAATGGTGTTTTCAACGCTTTTATATAAAACTCCCAGTCCGCTTAATTCAAAACGTTTTTGGGTTTCTAACTGTTGCTTACAATGGCTTACAAAGTTTTCTATAATGGTAGTTGCTTGCTGGTAGCTTGCATTTTCTTTTTGCATAATGTGCCCGGCCAGTAACCCATCGTTATTAGCTAAGTTCTTATTAAAAACAATAGATTTAGAAGGAGGCAATAAAACGTTACCTGTTTTAGCAAAGTGAGCTGATGCGGCACGTGCTACGAAGCCACCAAAGGCAGGAATAATAACACAGTCGTGTTCAAATAAAAGTTCGCTTATATATAGTTCTACGTTTTTCAACAGCACGAAAATACGATTTTTCAATTAATAGACCAGTTAAATTGGCAACGAATAGTTAGTTGTTTAGGCATGAGGCACTTATGTTTAGGGGCGTAAATTATTACCTTAAAAATGTATATTTGCCTTTTTACTATGCAGCACAAAAAACTTATTTTAATTACCAACGACGATGGCATTACTGCGCCCGGCATTTTGTTTTTAAGCAGTATAGCTAAACAATTTGGCGAGGTGTGTGTGGTGGCTCCCGACAAGCCACAATCGGGTATGGGGCATGCCATTACCATTAATTCTACCCTGCGTTTGCACAAAACCAATCATCATAAAGTTGATTTTGAGCATGCTTGCAGCGGAACTCCGGTTGATTGTGTGAAGATTGCCATCAATAAAATATTGCCCCGCAAACCCGATTTAATTTTATCGGGCATTAACCATGGGTCTAATTTATCAATCAATGTAATTTACTCGGGTACCATGAGTGCTGCTATAGAAGGCGCTATGGAAGGCATTTCATCCATCGGTTTTTCTTTATGTAATTATTCTATTGAGGCAGATTTTTCACCTTCTGAGAAATTTGTAAAAGAAATTATTGAGAAAATGCTGGCGCAAAAAAGTGAAGAAGTTACTTGCTTAAACGTAAACATTCCCAATTTAAAGGCGGATGAAATTCAGGGCATAAAAGTTTGTCGTGCCGCTAAAAGCAATTGGGTAGAAGATTTTGACGAGCGCAAAGACCCGTATGGAACACCTTACTACTGGCTTACAGGTAACTTGGTGAATTTTGAAAAAGGAAATACAGAAACAGATTTGTATTTAAATGAACAAGGCTATGTAACGGTTGTGCCTGTTGGTTTTGATATGACATTGCACAAGCAGATTCCGGTTTTATCAAAAATATTTTAATGTACAGAACAAGGCTTAATAATTTTATTACAGGCATTATAGCGGGCTTGCTACTCCCTTTTATTTCTTTATGCGGCTACTGGTTGTATAGTTTTAAATTCTTGAATTTTATACCGCAATTTTTTAATTTTTTACTCTTAGGGCGTGTGTTATCAGCCGTTTTAAGTCTTTGCTTAATTCCGAATTTGGGCATGTTTTTTTTATTTATCAATAAAGAATATTACAAAACAACACGTGGTATTTTATTATCTACCCTGGTGTACGGCTTTATTATAGTGGCTTTAAAAACCTGGGTAGAATATAGTTGGAGCGATTAAACACTAACAACCTAACATGAACTATTACGTTATAGCGGGCGAACCATCGGGCGATTTACACGGCTCTAATTTATTAAAAGCTATAAAACAGGTTGATGAACAAGCCCATTTCCGTTGCTGGGGTGGCGATTTAATGCAGGCACAAGGCGGCGAAATTATTGTACACTACAAAAAAATAGCCTTTATGGGTTTTGTAGAAGTTATTTTAAACCTACGAACCATCCTAAAAAACATCTCTTTTTGTAAGGATGATATTTTAAAACACAAACCCGATGCCCTTATTTTAATTGATTATCCGGGCTTTAATTTGCGCATAGCTAAATGGGCTAAGCAGCAGGGTATACGAGTGTTTTATTATATATCGCCTACTATTTGGGCCTGGAAAGAAAACCGTATAAACACAGTGAGAGATTGTGTTGAACGCATGTATGTGATACTTCCGTTTGAGAAAAAGTTTTACGGAGATAGGGGAGTTGAGGTAGAATATTACGGGCACCCTTTGGTTGATGTGTTGAAACAAGAGCAAGCCAAAGTTGTTTCGCGACAAGAGTTTTTGAGTAAATACAAGCTTAACGAAAAGCCCATTATTGCTTTGTTGCCCGGTAGCCGATTTCAAGAAATTAAGCGCATTTTGCCGGTTATGATGGAGGTTATAAAATATTTTCCTGATTACCAGTTTGTGGTGGCAGCAACAACCTCTTTACCCAAACAGTTTTATCAAGACACCACAAAAGGCTATCCTGTAACGGTTATTACTAACGATACCTATAGTATCATGCATCATTCGTATGTGGGCTTAATAAAATCGGGCACCTCATCTATTGAGGCGGCCTTGTTTAATTTGCCACATATAGTTTGTTATTTAGGTAACGGAACATCGTTTGCTATTGCCAAAAAACTGGTTAAGGTAGAATATGTATCGTTGGTTAACTTAATTTTAGGTCGTTTGGTGGTTACCGAGCTGCTTCAGCAGGACTTTACCATCCCTAAAATTGTAGCAGAACTGAAGATTTTGCTTACCGATAAAAAAAGATATGAAATACTGAATGATTATAACCTTTTGTTGAGTATGTTGCAGGAAGAAAATATTTCGCTTAAGATTGCAAATAGTATTTATAAACGGTTAACCACAAATGCGCCACACAACTAAAATGTTTTTTGCAGTGCTTGCTTTAACAGCACTGGTAGGCATTTCGGGCGTTACTCCTTTTTCAAAAGACAAAAGCACTAAAAAAACTGCCTCAAAAAAAGGCGAAAAAAGAGCTTTTTCGGTAAACGAGGTTATTTCTGTTAAAATATTAAGTCAAACCAAAATAAAAGAACTTTTATTCGCTCCCGAAAAAGGCACCTACCAGGTTGTTGCCGATGGGAAAAACATTACGGTAATAGATGCTCAAAATGCGCTTAAAGCCTCTATTATTAATGATAGCATCGAATTAAAAACGTTCGAAAAAAACTTGGGTAAATTTTCTTTTGTAAAACTGATTTCGTTTGAAGACGAGAAATCGTTTAAAGTAAAATCGGTAAACCCTGACAGGAAATCGCGTTTTTTTAACGATAATCTTTCTATATCAATTGAAGGCGGCTTGTTGCGTTTGATTAACGATAGCAAATTAGATAATTACATTGCGGGCGTATCAGAAGCGGAAGCGGGCTCACGCTCTACACCTGAGTTTTACAAAGTGCAATCTATTTTAGCGCGCACCTATGCGCTAAGCCACATTAACAAACATCAGTTAGAGGGGTTTAATTTATGCGACCAAACGCATTGCCAGGCTTTTTTCGGAAGAACATCGGAGGCAGATATTTTGCAAGCCGTTGTTGCCACAAAAGGCAAAGTAGTGGTTGATGAAAACATGAATTTAATTGATGCCGCATTTCATTCAAACAGTGGCGGGCAAACTGCCAATTCAGAAGATGTGTGGGGCAAACCCATGCCGTACTTGCGTTCCATAAAAGATACATTTAGTTTAAAAATGCCAAACTCTAAATGGCAACGCAAAATGTCGTCGCAAGATTGGCTGTCGTATCTTAAAATAAAACACAATTACCCCATCGAAGATAGTGCTGCACGCTGGTTTGCCTTACATTTTAAGCAAGATAGCCGTAAAGCAAATTTAGAGTACTATGGCATAAAAGTCCCGTTAAAAAATGTACGTAACGATTTACAGTTAAAATCAACCTTCTTTTCTTTAGAGCCAGTGGGTGATACACTTGTGTTTAACGGACGTGGTTTTGGACATGGCATTGGCATGTGTCAGGAAGGTGCTATGCGCATGACAAAATTAGGTTACAGCTACCAGGAAGTGCTTAGTTTTTACTACAAAAACGTGCATCTTATTGATATAAAAGATTTGAATTTTTTTAGGGAATAAAGCAGTTTAAATCATTAAATTTGCAGCCTCTTAAAAAAAAGTGATAAACACCCAAACCGAAATACCGGACGCTGCGCAGTTACCTGCCATAAGCTACTCTAAGGCACAGGCGTTTATTAAACTTACCAAATTCAGGTTATCATTTTTAGTCGTTTTTTCAGCCGTTATAAGCTACTTAACCGTAGCCGAGGTTGTGAGTTGGCATAAGCTTATAGCCATTGTGCTGGGTGGCTTTTTAGTTACCGCTGCAGCCAACGGTTTCAATCAAGTTATAGAAAGAGAGTTAGATAAATTAATGACTCGTACTTGTCAGCGCCCGCTCCCCTTAGGCATTTTATCACCTATGGAAGCCATGGTGTTTTGTACTATATGCGCCCTTGGCGGTATTTTTATTTTAGCGTTTTACACCAATATGCTATCGGGTTTACTGGGGGCTTTATCTGTAGTGCTTTATGCAGGTGTTTACACGCCGCTAAAACGTGTTACCCCATTTTCGGTTTTTGTAGGTGCTTTTCCGGGGGCTATCCCCACACTAATAGGTGCAGTAGCGGCTGCCGAAGGCTTTGGGGAAATTACATTTTATGCCTGGATTTTATTTGCAGTACAATTTATGTGGCAGTTTCCACACTTTTGGGCCATTGCGTGGGTTAGTCATGATGATTATAAAAAAGCAGGTTTCTTTATGTTGCCTTCTTTGGGCGGGCGCGATAAAAGCTCGGCCTTTCAAATAGTAGTTTACACTATGTTTTTAATTCCGGTAAGCTTAATGCCTAATATTTTTGGCTTAAGCAGCTGGGCGGCCGGTATGTTTACGTTTTTATGCGGCTTGTTTTTTTTGGCACAAGCTTTAACACTTTATTTAAAAATGGATATTCCATCAGCTCGTAAGCTTATGTTTGGTTCGTTTTTATACTTGCCGCTTGTTCAATTAATTATCATGTTTGGAGCTATATGGAAATAAATCAGGTATCGGAACAAGCCGTAATGGCTAACGCTAAAAAGCAGCTTCTGTATTGGAGCATGGCAAGCATTGTTATTTTTTTCGGAGCATTTTGCAGCTACTATTTGGTAATGCATGGCAATGCTAATTGGCTAACGTTTAACTTACCGGCCTTATTTTATGTAAGTACTGCTCTAATTATTTTAAGCAGTGTTAGCATGTACTGGGCGCAGCAGTCGGTTAAAAAAAATAATATGGCAGCCGTTAGGCAGGGCATGCTTATTACTTTGTTTTTAGGATTGGCATTTTGTGTTTCGCAAATACAAGCCTGGAAAGTACTTTACAGCAGCGGTATTGTGTTTGCGGGCAAACAAAGCAGCATTGCAGGCGGCATTTTGTATGTAATAACCTCTATGCACTTTTTGCATATTGTAGCAGGCCTGATAGCTGTTTTTATAACTTGGGTTAAGAGTACCAAAGGCAAGTACACAGCTGAAAACCACTTAGGTTTAAGCCTTTGCGGAATCTTTTGGCACTTTTTAGATATTTTATGGGTTATTTTATTTCTTTTTTTGTATTTATTTCGCTAAAATTGCAACGTTTTTAATTAGTAAACATTTTATAAACAAAAATATATGTCTCACTCAGTACACATAGACGAAAAAACCGCTTGGCACGGTGGGCAATCGCCCTTCCGTTTGAGCTATGGAAAAATATTCATGTGGTTTTTCTTGGTATCAGATGCTTTAACCTTTAGCGGCTTGCTTTGTGCATATGGCTTTATTCGCCATAAATACGAAAGCATTTGGCCTGTTGCTGAAAACGTGTTTACACACTTTCCGTTTGTAACAGCACACGTTCCGTTGGCATATGTGGGTTTAATGACCTTCATTCTGATTATGAGTTCGGTTACTATGGTGCTTGCAGTAGAAGCGGGACATCGTAACGACCGTAAAGGAGTTACGCTTTGGTTATTTTTAACCATTATAGGTGGTTTAATGTTCGTAGGTTCTCAGGCTTGGGAGTGGTACCACTTTATTGAAGGAACAGAAACCGGAGCTATGCGTCAGGTTTGGGATATAGACCAACACAAATACGTATGGCAACTAATTCATGGTGCAAACATGACTTATAACGAATATGGTGTTCCTCAATTTGCTAACTTCTTTTTCTTTATAACAGGTTTCCACGGTTTCCACGTATTTAGTGGTGTGGTAATTAACGTGATTATATTTATTAACGTGCTAATTGGAACTTACGAAAGACGCGGTCATTACGAAATGATAGAAAAAGTAGGTTTATACTGGCACTTTGTAGATTTAGTTTGGGTGTTTGTATTTACATTCTTCTACTTATTATAAAAATAGATTAACAGATAAAAATTATAGATATGGAATTTCACGATAATTATCCGCAATACGAAACCATGTACCAACACGATGAGGCGCATGGAAAACAGATACGCAGCAAATTATGGAAAGTGTTTTGGTTATTACTTGCCATTACTTTATTAGAGTTATTTGTTGGTTTTAAAGCAACATCGTGGGGTTTATTAGGAAGCACCTTCTTAAAATTCTTCTTCATATTTTTTACTTTGGTAAAGGCGGGTGGTATCGTACTTGTGTTTATGCACTTAATTGACGAGACTAAGTTTTTTAGATACGCGGTGTTGTTGCCATACTCTGTATTTATTTTATACCTTATCTTTATTATTTTGGTAGAGGGCACTTATTGCGGGTATCCTGCAAACAAAACAAGTTTAGATAAGAACTATAAAATTCAACAAATAGTTTTACGCAAGTACCATAAGCAACCGGTACCGGCTGAGTTAACAGAAGGCATTAGCGAACAAGAAATTGCAGCGGCAGAAGCGGCAGCAGCAACCGAAACACACGCAGAATAATAATTTACTAAAAAGAAATTATGTCACACAACGAAGAACATCATCACGAATCACCAAAACGCGTTTACTTTGGAATTCCATTTGCATTTGCGTTTACATTTTGGTTTATTATTTTTTTATGCTTAAAAACTTGCGACGGACCTAAAAATAGTTGTTGCAAAGATGGTGCAGAATGCACTAAAGAGTGTAAAGCAAAATGTGAAGCTGAAGGTAAAACGGATTGCGCTAATAAAGAAGGTGCAGAAGGTGCCGTGAAAGAAGAAGATAAAAAAGAAACTACTACTGCTACTGAAGAGAAAAAAGAAGGCGCTGCTGCTACAGAAGAAAAAGCAGAAAAACCAAGCGAGGAAAAACCTGCTGCAGAAGAGAAGCATTAATATAAATGATTTATAAAAATCTAAAAAGCTCTTCATATACGAAGGGCTTTTTTTGTGATATACGGTAGAATATAATTTTAAAAATAATTAGTACAGACTGCAATTTTAGTATGTTTGTATAGTTTGATAAAGCAAATAAATGGAAACAAAAACAACAGGTGAGGTGAGAAAAGTTTCTAAGCTGGCACAAAATATTATTGGCTCAGAAATAATAAAATTAGCTGCTGAGGTAAACGAAAAAATAAAAAACGGACAACACGTTTATAATTTTACTATCGGAGATTTTAATCCTAAAATATTTCCAATTCCTGCTGAATTAAAGCAAGCCATTATTGATGAGTATGTAGCTGATGAAACTAATTACCCTGCGGCAGATGGCATGTTGCCGTTGCGTCAAGCGGTTTCTACACTTTTAAAAGAGAAAGGAAATTTAGATTATGCAAGCGATGAAATTTTAATTGCCGCCGGTGCACGCCCTGTTATTTATTCTATTTTCCGAACCCTGGTTGATGAAGGCGATACCGTTATTTTTCCGGTGCCATCATGGAACAACAATCATTACAGCTACCTAAATCATGCTAAACAAGTTATGATTGATGCCGGACCAGAAAGTAATTTTATGCCAACGGCCGAACATATAAAGCCGCATATTAAAGGTGCAAGTTTACTTGCCTTGTGCTCTCCGCAAAACCCAACGGGTACCGTATTTACTAAAGAAGGTTTAGCGGATATTTGTGATATGGTTTTAGAAGAAAATAAACGCCGTGGTGAACATGAAAAACCTTTGTACTTAATGTACGACCAAATTTATTGGGCACTTACTTACGGAGATACACAACATTACAACCCGGTATCGCTTCGCCCTGAAATGAAAAAGTATACGGTGTTTGTTGATGGCATTTCTAAATCGTTAGCTGCAACCGGTGTGCGTGTTGGTTGGAGCATGGGACCAAAATTGGTAATCGATAAAATGAAATCGCTATTAAACCATGTGGGTGCGTGGGCTCCTAAAGCTGAACAATTGGCCACAGCAAAATATTTATCGGATTTAAAACGCTACGATTTATTTTTAGCCGGACAAAAAAAACAATTACACCAACGCTTAGATGGTTTTTATAAAGGCTTTATGCAATTAAAATCAGAAGGTTTTAAAATAGATACCATTGTTCCGCAAGCTGCTATTTATTTAACGGTTCAGTTTTCGTTACACGGTATGAAAACACAAAACGGTGCTGTATTAGCAACTACTAAAGATGTTACCAAATATATTTTAGATGAAGCAAGTGTTGCCATTGTTCCTTTCTACGCCTTTGGAGCTGATGAAAATTCAAACTGGTATCGTTTAAGTGTGGGTACTTGTAAAGTAGAAGATATAGAAGGCGTAATTTCTAATTTAAGAAACGCATTAAAAAAATTAGCGTAATAATTTTTGCATGAAAAATCTTTATTGCATAATAATGGCGGGCGGTGTAGGTAGCCGCTTTTGGCCTATGAGCAAAACAGCAAAACCTAAACAATTTTTGGATGTATTGGGTACCGGCGAAACTTTACTGCAAAACACAGCCCATCGTTTTTCTAAACTTTGTCCGCCCGAACATATTTATGTTGTTACATCCGAACAATATAAAGACCTAGTAGCCGAGCAACTTCCAAAAATTCCGAAAGAAAATATTTTATTAGAGCCTGCACGTAAAAACACAGCACCTTGCGTGGCCTATGCCTCGTATAAAATTCATAAAAAAAATCCGAACGCAGTTACTGTGGTAGCACCCAGCGACCATTTAATTACAAAGGAGGATGTGTTTTTAAAAGCGGTAAAATCTTGCTACAGTAAAGCCAAAGCCGAAGATTGTTTACTCACCATTGGCATTAAACCAACACGACCTGATACAGGTTATGGCTATATACAGTTTGTAGAATCGCCTACGGAAGAAAAAGATGACCGCATAAAAAAAGTAAAAACATTTACCGAAAAGCCGGATGCTGAAATGGCTGACTTTTTTATGAAGAGCGGTGATTTTTTATGGAACGCGGGCATTTTTATTTGGAGTACAAAAAGCATTATTAATGCTATTGAGCAGCATGAGCCAGAACTTGCGGCATTGTTTAGAGATGAACATGGTGTTTATAACACGGGTAAAGAAATTGATTTTATAAAAAACGCTTACGTATCGTGTAAAAATATTTCTATTGATTACGCGGTAATGGAGCGCGCTAAAAATGTATATGTACGGTCTTCTATAATTGGTTGGAGTGACTTGGGTACCTGGGGTAGTTTATACGAACACATTAAGCAAGACAAAAATCATAATGCGGTAGTAGGTAAAAACACCATGTTGTACGATACCAAAAACTGTGTTATAAATGTACCCAAAGATAAATTAGTGCTTATACAAGGTTTAGAAGATTATATTGTTGTTGAATCGGATGGCATTTTATTGATTTGCAAAAAGCAGGATGAACAACAAATACGCAATTTTGTAAATGATGTAAAGGTGAAAAAAGGCGAAAAATTCGTTTAATGTTTATTGACACACACACACATCTTTATGCGGAAGAATTTAGTACCGATATTGATGAAGCGCTGAAAAGAGCCATAGATGCCGGCGTTGAAAAATTCTTTCTTCCTAATATAGATTCTTCTTCTATTGATGTGATGCACGCTTTGTGTGAAAAAAATCCGCAGCATTGTTTTCCTATGATGGGTTTACATCCTTGCTCGGTTAAAGAAAATTATAAAGAAGAACTTGACATAGTATATAAGCATTTAAAAGAAAGAAAATATACAGCAGTAGGAGAGATCGGCATTGATTTGTATTGGGATAAAACTTTTTACAAAGAACAAGTTGTAGCATTTGAACAACAAATAAACTGGGCGTTAGAATTTAATTTACCCATTGTTATACATTGCAGAAATTCTTTCGATGAAATTTATGAAGTGCTTAGTAGTTTTAAAAAATTACCCAAAGGCATTTTTCATTGCTTTAGTGGCAATGCAGAGCAAGCACAAAAAATTATTGATAACACCGGGTTTAAATTAGGCATTGGCGGTGTTATAACATTTAAAAATAGCGGACTTGATAAAGCCATTGAACATATAGATTTAAAACATTTGGTTTTAGAAACTGATTCGCCTTATTTGGCACCTGTGCCATATCGTGGTAAAAGAAATGAATCGGCCTACATTCCTTTAATTGCTGCAAAACTTGCTGAGGTAAAAAAATGCTCGTTACTTGAGGTGGCGGCTGTAACAACTGCGAATGCAAAAGAAATTTTTAATTGGGTGTAAAACCTACTGTGTTACTTTTTATAAGCCCCGTACTTATCAAGCAAATAAATAAACGAAGTAATAGTAGCAGCACCTAATTCTAACTCGCGTTCGTTTACTTTTTCAAATGTATCATCGGCTGTGTGATGGATATCAAAATAACGTTGCGAATCGGGTTCTAAACTAAACTGCGGCACGCCTAAGGGAATCAGTTCTCCTATATCAGTGCCACCATAACCTTGTTTTATAAAAACAAAATAAGGCTCAAAAAGGGGTTGCCATTTTTTGTAATAAAGCAGCGTATCTTTTTTTGCTTCTATACCAATAGCTTTTGGCGTAAAGCCACCCATATCACTTTCTAAAGCGGCAATATGTTTTTTGTTTTCTTTAGCCGCCATGGCCGCATAACTTTTTCCGCCACGGGTTCCGTTCTCTTCATTCATAAAAGCAATGGCACGTATGGTGCGTTTGTTTTTAATGCCTAATTTTTTAAACGCATTAATTACTTCTATGCTTTGTACAACACCTGCTCCATCATCGTGTGCGCCTTCACCTAAATCCCAACTATCAAGGTGCCCGCCAACAACAATTACTTCGTTAGGAATTTCATTTCCACGAATTTCGCCAACTACGCTATACGAAGGTTCATCGGGTAACGTTTTACAATCGGAATATAAATACAATTCAAAATTTTTATTTTGAGCTAATAAAGCGTTTAATCTTTTTGCACCTGTAACACTAATAGCAAATGCCGGAATTTTTTGTGAAACCAAGCTATCATATCGCATAGTGCCTGTATGCGGAAAATCATTATCGGCTGTACTCATAGACTTTGTGATAGATGCCACCGCTCCGTACTTTGCCGCCATAGATGCGCCACTACGATACTTAACCGCTTTACCATAAGCACTGCCCGTATGTATAAATGTTTTATCAAACGACACGTTATAAAAAACAATGTTGCCTTTTATTTTTTCGGTGCCCAGTTTTTCTAACTCTTCAAACGATGTTACTTCAATTACTTTAGTTGTTATACCCGCGGTTGGTGTTGCTACAGAGCTGCCCAAAGCGCACACGGCAAACGATTCTAATTTATTTTTTGAATCGCCGGTAACGTAACATTTTTCTTTTGCACCACGTACCCAATGCGGCACCATGCAAGGTACTAAGTATGCGGTATCGGCTCCGGCTTGTAACATGGCTTGTTTGGCCCAAGCAACTGCTTTTTCAGCTTGTTTGCTTCCGCTTAAACGTGCACCTATGTTTTTGCATAAGCTGTGTAAATTATCGTACGATTTACTTTCAGTTAAATGGTACGAATATATTTTTCGGATAATAAGCGAGTCAGAATTTTCCTGAGCGAATAAAAAGTTAGCAAGAAAAATTAATGGAATGAAAATTTTCATGTTTGTTATAAGCCACTAAATCTGTTAGAATTTAGCCCTTACCTTACGCGATTTTTTTCTACTCTTCTTAAAGAAGAAAGAACCGTATCTGCTTCTATAGAAACTACCGTGTCCGCGTATCACATAACTGTAATTAATAGTAGCCGTCATGTAAGTATCGTTATGCTTAGCATTGCCGCGTACGTTGCCCGGGTTAGCTTGATTTGGATTATATCCAAAGTTGTTTAAAAAAGCCTGATCGCCTCCAGCAGTTTGCAAATTTGAACGGTTAGCTAAAGCGGCTCCCATTGGGGTAAGTGTATTAGGATTTACGTAATTTTTACTTACATCATCTAAGTAATCGGTAAAGGTAATGCGCCAGTTGTACTCAAAACCAATGCGGTGTTTTTTTCTAATGGTAAAATAAAAACCTGTACCTAAAGGAATTACACCTTGCCATAAACTGTAATGAACATCTTCGGTATGTAAAGGCTGTAAGTTAACCCACTCACCTTGATAAGAAGCTTGCGGGTTATGGTGCATAATGCCTATACCACCAAATACATAAAAATTAAAAGATAATTTAAAACGGTAACTCGAACCTAAATCCTGATTTTCGATAATAGTAAATTGTGGAGTAGCGCTTAGTTCAAATATATCGTTTCTAAAACTAAGGTTACGTGCATGTCGTGCGGGGTTAGTAGAAAGAGAATCAGCACCTTGTATACGCTGATAAGCAAATTGCCCTCGTAAAGATAATTTGGGACTAAATTTATAACGTACAAATCCGGCTCCGGCCCAGCGAGTTTCAGCTAACTTCATGTCGCTTACAAAATCTCTGCGAGATTTATCCTTACCGCCAATATCGCCTAAGTAATTAGATGCGCCAAGCTGAAAGCCATAATCCCATCGGTACTGGGCTATTGCCAAGCTACTTATAAATACAGACAAAATTAGTAATCTAAAGCGCATCAATTTTAATTAGCTTACAAATATAATTAAATTTCTATTTTAGCCAAGAATACTAAATCTATATTTTGACCTATGGAAAATAGAGTTTGCTCGCTTTTTAAAGTAAAATATCCCATTATACAAGGTGGCATGATTTGGTGTAGCGGTTGGCGATTGGCATCGGCTGTGAGTAATGCAGGAGGTTTAGGACTTATTGGCAGTGGCAGCATGTATCCTGATGTGCTTAGGGAGCACATTAAAAAATGTAAAGCAGCCACCAGCAAACCTTTTGGAGTAAATGTGCCACTTCTTTATCCTAATATTGAGGAGCTGATGAAAATTGTTGTAGAAGAGGGTGTGAAAATTGTATTTACATCGGCCGGAAACCCAAAAACATGGACACAACATTTAAAGCAACACGGTATAACCGTTGTGCACGCAATTTCGAATATAAAATTTGCTTTAAAATGCCAGGAAGCAGGCGTGGATGCCATTGTTGCCGAAGGGTTTGAAGCAGGCGGGCATAATGGGCGTGAAGAAACTACTACTTTGGTGTTAATTCCATCGATAAAAAAAGCTATACAAGTGCCTTTAATTGCTGCCGGTGGTATAGGTTCGGGTGAGGCCATGGCAGCCGCTTTTTGTCTTGGGGCAGATGGTGTACAAGTTGGCAGCTTGTTTGCAGCTACACAAGAGTCATCGGCACATCAAAATTTTAAAGAAGCTATTGTAAAATCTGCCGAAGGTGATACACAGCTTACACTAAAACAACTTACACCTGTACGTTTAATTAAAAATAAATTTTTTAATGAAGTAGATGCTGCCGAAAAACGCGCCGCCAGCATAGAAGAATTAGAAAAACTACTGGGTAGAGCACGCGCTAAAAAAGGCATGTTTGAAGGCGATTTAGAAGAGGGAGAATTAGAAATTGGACAAGTTAGCGGTGCTATAAAAGAAATAAAACCTGCTGCACAAGTGGTTAATGAATTGGTAGCTGATTTTAAGCAAGCACAGCAAAATCTTACTACTTTTGTTTTTTAATTAAACTATACTACCCACTTAGTTTTGTAACCTTTGAACTTTGATTACTTTTTGCGAAAAACATAAAGATAAAATGCGTAAAAAACCTCAACGCAAGTTGCATGGTAATTATACGTTTACTTTTTATGAAAGCATGGTGGAGGTTGATAAAACTGCCTGGAATGAAGTGCTTTTAAGCACCAACTTTTTTTTAGCTGCCGATTATTTGCAGCTAATAGAAAATCTGCACACACCACAAATAGCGCATCGTTATGCTATTATTTACCAAAATAAAAAACCTGTTTTTGTTTGTTGTTTTCAGGTTATTGATTTTACAGCAGATGTGTTTGGTGGACTTGTAGAATCGCAAATAACCGACCTTACGGAAAAACGCTTAAAGTTGTTTGATAAGTATATAGACAAGTACAAAGACCATGTGGTTATGCGCCTGGTTACCTGCGGAAATAATTTTGTAAGCGGAGAGCATTGCTTTGCTTACTCGCAAAAAATAAAACGAGAAGATGCCTTTTTTATTTTAGAAAAAATAAGCAACGTAGTATCGAAAGAAGAAAAATTACGAGGCACTATTTCGGCTACGCTGATAAAAGATTTTTATACCGATCATCTTCCAAAAGAAAAAATACTGGAAGAAAATAAATTTATTGAGTTTACCGTAGAGCCTAATATGATTGTTGAAATACCTGAAAAAACAGGTGATTTGAATGATTATATTGCTTTGTATTCTAAAAAATACAGAAACCGCGCGAAGAATATTTTTAAAGTTGGTGCGCAGCTAACCAAGAAAAATTTATCGGTAGAAGAAATAAAAACACAGCAAAAGCAATTGTATAAATTGTATGAAAATGTATTTATGCACGCTAAATTTAAGCTGGTAAAACTTGCTGAAGATTATTTTTACGAAATGAAAAAAAGTTTTCCGGATTTGTTTTTTGTTACGGGTTATTTTTTAGAAAATAAATTGGTTGGTTTTGATTCGGGTTACTTTTTACCCGACGACACCTTAGAGGCCCACTATATTGGTGTAGACTATGAGATTAATAAAGAGCATGAACTTTATCAAAACATTTTATATCATTTTATAGAACTGGCAATTACGCACAAAAAAAGGCATCTTAACTTAGGGCGAACGGCATCTGAAATTAAAAGTACGGTAGGTGCAAAAGCTCAGCCATTGGTGTGTTATATAAAGCCGCAAAACACGGTTAGTAAGGTGGTTTTAAACCCGTTTATAAGCTTTTTACAGCCTACCGAATGGGTACCGCGAAATCCTTTTAAAGAAGATTAATAGTGAAAATAAATCTTGCTTTATTTAAACTAATTATTATTTTTGTTCAGAATTTTTGAGTTATGATGTTAGACCTGTTTGATTTTTACGACAAAATGGAGCGCAATAATATATTGCTCTCTTTTAAAGGCGACATCACTTCTGATTTGTTAACGTCTATTTTGCAAATTATGGAAAGCAAAATGGATAATTTTCAGGAAGAACCAAAAACAAAGAAAAAAGTATACAATGTTTTGGTAGAATGCCTGCAAAACTTGTACCACCATATGGATGAGGCACCGGTAGATAGTGGAGAATATGGTCGTTCGGCTATTTTTATGATAGGTAAATTAGATGGTGCTTACAATGTAATTACCGGAAACTATATTTTAAATGAGAATGTAACCGGCTTGAAGAGCAGATTAGATGAGGTAAACTCATTAACTAAAGAAGAATTAAAAGAATATTATAAACAGATATTAAATAACGGAGAAATGTCGCTTAAAGGCGGTGGCGGATTAGGCATGGTTGATATAGCTCGCAAAACGGGGCAAAAATTACACTATACTTTTCAGCCAATCGACGAAAAAGTTTCATTTTTTAGTTTAAACATAAAAGTAACGCTAACCTAATAATAACGCAGCTATGGAAAAGTTCACTCTTGACGGAACACCAAAAACACCCACCATCAATTTCGATTTAGGAACTGGTGTATTAGAAATTAAAGGTCGCTCTATCCCTGAAAACTCAATTGAGTTTTACAAACCGTTAGTAGACAACCTTGAAAAATATGGCTTAAGCCCAAAACCAGCTACTACAGTAAATGTGCAACTTGAGTATTTTAATACAAGTTCATCTAAATGTATTTTAGATGTGTTTAAAAAATTAGAAGCTATACATAAAGGCGGTAGTTCGGTAACTATCAACTGGCATTATGAAGAAGATGATGAAGATATGTTGGAAGCCGGCGAAGATTATCAAGCAATTATTAGCGTACCATTTAAAATGGTGCAAGTAGCTGAGTAATTCTTTTTCTTTTTAAGAAATAAAAAAACACCTAATTTTATAATTAGGTGTTTTTTTCGTTTAGAGAAAACTACGTGAAATTATTTTCCGGTAGTTCTTTTTAAAACTTCTTTTAATATTTCTTTATCAGCATCAGTTAATGTAATTCCTCTTCTTTCCATTACACGTTCCGCTACCTCAAATGCCTTTGTAATTTCGTATTTTTCAAACTTGTCTCCTCCTCCCCACGAAAATGAAGGAACATGTGTAGCAGGAAACCCACCTCCAAAAATATTTGCATTTACCCCTACAACTGTACCTGTATTAAGCATAGTGTTAATGCCTGTTTTGCTATGGTCGCCCATAATTAAACCGCAAAATTGCAACCCAGTGCTAATCATTTTATGCTGCGTGTAGTTGTATGCTTTTACCTGTGCGTAATTATTTTTTAGGTTAGAGTTATTTGTATCTGCACCTAAATTACACCACTCACCCAACACAGAATTTCCTAAAAAGCCATCGTGCCCTTTATTGCTGTATCCAAAAACTACTGAATTACTTATTTCTCCGCCCACCTTGCTGTGCGGACCAATAGTTGTTGGTCCGTATATTTTTGCACCCATTTTTACTTCGCTGTGTTCGCATAAAGCAAAACCACCGCGAATTAAGCAACCCTCCATAACTACGGCATCTTTACCAATATAAACAGAGCCACCTTGTGTGTTAAACGTTGCACACTCTACATTTGCACCACTCTCTATAAAAATTTTGTCTTTGCCAATTACTTTATTGCTTTTAGGAAGTGGTTTTGATTTTCTGCCTTTGGTAAGAAGTATAAAATCAGCTTCTAATTCTTTGCCGTTGTTTTTAAAAATATCCCAAGGGAAATTAAGTATAGTGCCTTTTGTTTTTGATTGAATTTTAGTAAAATCTATAAATGATTCGTCGGGGTTAAATGTGCAATAAGCCAATAGTACACCATCCCTATATAAAGCTTGCGAGGGTTTTAGTTTACTTATTTCTTTAATTAAAGCATCATCAGGGCAAACCCGGCCATTAATATAAATGGTAGCCTGTTTTTCGTTAGCGTGGTACGGAAATTTTTCGGCCAAATAAATAGGGCAGATGTATGAAAAATCTTTTTTTAGTTGAAGCTCCCATTTTTCTTTAATGGTTAAAATGCCCATGCGTATTTCGCAAGCGGGGCGGGTAAATGTAAGCGGCAGTAAATCGCTCCACTGAGCATCATCAAACAGGATGTAATTCATAATACTAAAGTGTTTTGCCGTGCAAGTTAGTAAAGAATTTTTTGTGGTAATTTTATGTTTTCGCCACGCGAAAGGTGCAATCCGCCTAAAACGCGTATATTTTTATTAACTTTTAGTTAAAAATCTTCAGTAATAAATGGTTTTTTCTTATATTTACTGTAAACGACAATTTTTGTATTATGAAATTAGTTAGATACGGCACTTTTTTATTTGCAGTTATATTAATAATGCATTTTTCTGCTTACGCGCAAACAATTACCGGAAGCTTTAAGATTATAAATAACACTCATCCTGAACAGGAAAAATTTTATATCTCTTCTATTGAAAAATCCAATATGGAAAATTATCGTTTACAAGACAAAGAAACAATAGTTCATTTTGAAAATGGCTTTGATTGTGTTTTTGCATCGGCTAAAGATTTATTTTTAAATGGAAGACAACTTAATGCTGCGTCTTATCAAGAAGATTTTGCAAAAAATTTTATACAACCAACATTTAATATTACGGCGTCTGGCTATTTAGTAGCAATTTATCATAATAAAACCAAGAAATAAATTGTATGATGAAAAAAATAGTATTCTTATTTATATTTTTTTGTGTGCTAAAGGGTTTTGCACAAGCACCTGCTAATGATGATTGCTCGGGCGCTGTAAGTTTAGGAACTTTACCTGACCCCGGTACTTGCACCGGAACTACCGAACAAGATGGAACCGTTATAACAAAAACCGGTACATTGGTTAATGCTACCCCTGAGAACCCTTATACGGTAGCTTCTCCGTGTACCGGTGGAGCTATGGCTTCTCCTGCAAATGATGTGTGGTACAGCTTTGTTGTACCTACAAATGGCTTTGGTGTAAATATTGTAGTTACGAGTACATTTGCTAACCCCAATATTGCCTTGTGGACGGGTAGTTGTACGGGCATGCAACCTGTAGATTGTTCGGTAGGGGCAGGAGGAACCGCCACTATTAAAGTAATAAGTGAGCTTATTCCGGGTCAAACATATTATATACAAGTAAGCGGTAATACAGGCCAAACAGGTACATTTACCATAAAAACAAATGCGCTTATTGATTGTTCAACCTGTTTAAGATCTTCGACCTTAGTAGTAAGCCCTATGCCGGTAAACGGCATGTATCAACCAGGGCAAACGGTGCAATTTTGTTTTCATGTGTCGGAATGGAAACAAACGGGAACGAATTGGTTGCATGGAGTTCAAATTACTCCTGGTCTTGGTTGGGATACGGGTTCTATAGTACCGGGTACTATGCCTGTACCAGTTTATAATACCGGTGCCGGTGCTAATTGGAACTATTATAACGCAGGAATAATAAGTAATAATTGCAATTGTGCATGGCCCCGTGGATTTTATTTTGATGCAGATGGTGATGGTAATCCGGGTGATAATTACGGTGACGGATCTGGCAATGGATTAGAAAATACTGCCTTGCCAAAGTGGAACTTTTGCTGGGACATTACGGTTAAAGCGGCTTGTAACCCAGGAGCCGATTTATCAATGGTTATAAACACTTCGGGCGATGGTGAGTCTGGCCAATATAACACCCCGGGTTGTGCAGCAGATGCCGCCACTACTTTTGCCGCTATACAAGCTTGTTGCCCTCCAACAGTTAGCGTAAGCAATGTATTATGTAATGGGCAATCAACCGGAAGTGCAACTACGACAGCTGTTACGGGTGCTGCCGGAAATCAAGACCCGTATGTGTTTTCTTATACGGGTGCTGCAAGCGTAACCAATACTGTAAACGTAGGCGTTGTAGATAATGAAACAAGTTTACCTGCGGGTAATTACACGGTTACTGTTACCGATAAAAACTTATGTGCAGCGTCAACTACTTTAACGATTACTCAGCCAACAGCTATATCAGCAACTGTAACACCTACTAACATAACTTGTGCGGGCACAGGTAGTATAACAACTACAGTAAGTGGGGGTACTCCCGCTTATACATATGCGTGGACGGGTCCAGGTGCTTATAGTTCCACAACAAAAAGTCCAACAGGGCTAACAAGTGCGGGAGTTTATTCATTGACCATAACAGATCATAATAATTGCACTTATACTACAACAGTCAATGTTACACAAACCGGATCAATTACAGTAGCGGCAACAAGCACTACAATATGCCCTGGTGCAACCGGTACAGTAACTGCAAGCGGAGCAACCACGTATAGTTGGACTACAGGATTAAGTGCTACAACCGGAAGTGCTGTTACAGGAAGCCCTGGAGCAACAACTTCATATACAGTTGTTGGAACAACAGGAACTTGTACAAGCTCAGCCGTTGCTACTATAACATTATATACTCCACCTACATTAACCGTAACCTCAGCCAGTATATGTAATGGGGCAGGCCCTGCTACCTTGGGAGTAGGCGGAGCAACTACTTATACCTGGACAGGTGGCGGAATAACCGGCAGTCATTCTACTGCCCCGAGTGATAACCCGGCGAGCACCACAATTTATACCGTGAACGGAACTGATGCACACACTTGTACAGCTACTGCAACCGGAACTATAAATGTAATTGGCACACCTACTATTTCAGTAAATAGCGGTGCTATTTGTAAAGGGCAAACAAACTTAACGTTAACCGCTACGAGTAATGCAACGAGCTTTGCATGGAGTCCGGGCACTGGTTTAAGTGGAACCACAGGCACTTCCGTTGTGGCAACACCTACCGCTACCCAAAGTTATACTATAGTGGGTACAGCAGGTACTTGTACCGTAAGTACAACAGCAACAGTTACCGTAAACACTCCGGTACCAGTAACAACCACAAGCAGTACCATATGCTTAGGCCAACAAACGGGTACAGTAACAGCAAGCGGACCAACCAGTTTTACCTGGACGGGAGGAGGAATAAGTGGCAACACAACTTCAAACCCTACAGATAACCCTACAAGCCTTACTGTATATACAGTAAATGCAACGGATGTAAACACTTGTACTGCGACCGCTACGGCTACCATAACGGTAAACACACCACCCACATTAACTGTAACTTCAGCCAGTATATGTAATGGTGCAGGTCCTGCTACCTTGGGAGTAGGCGGAGCAACTACTTATACCTGGACAGGTGGCGGAATAACCAGCAGCCATTCTACTGCCCCGAGTGATAACCCGGCGAGCACCACAATTTATACCGTAAACGGTACCGATGCACATACATGTACAGCTACTGCAACCGGAACCATAAATGTAATTAGTACACCTACCATTTCAGTAAATAGCGGTGCTATTTGTAAAGGGCAAACAAACTTAACGTTAACCGCTACGAGTAATGCAACGAGCTTTGCATGGAGTCCGGGCACTGGTTTAAGTGGCACCACAGGCACTTCCGTTGTGGCAACACCTACCGCTACCCAAAGTTATACCATAGTGGGTACAGCAGGTACTTGTACCGTAAGTACAACAGCGACGGTAACCGTACACACTCCGGTACCTGTAACAACCACAAGCAGTACCATATGCTTAGGTCAACAAATGGGTACAGTAACAGCAAGCGGACCAACCAGTTTTACCTGGACGGGAGGAGGAATAAGTGGAAACACAACTTCAAACCCTACAGATAACCCTACAAGCCTTACTGTGTATACAGTAAATGCAACCGATGTAAACACTTGTACAGCTACTGCAACTGCAACTATAACGGTAAATCCTTTACCTATAGTAAGCGTAAGCAGTTCTACCATATGTTTAGGACAACAAACAGCAACGTTAACAGCCAGTGGAGCAACTACTTATAGTTGGACGACAGGTTTGAGTGCTACAACCGGAACTACTGTTACAGGAAGTCCGGCAACCACTACACCATATACAGTAACAGGAACAGATGCAAACGGTTGTAAAAACACAGCTATAGCAACTATAAATGTTATTAGTAACCCAACTATTACTGTTGTTGGTGGTGCCATGTGTATTGGGCAACAAACAGTTATTTTAACGGCAAATAGCAATGCCGGCAGTTTTGTATGGAGTCCTGCGGCAGGTTTAAGTGCTACTACGGGCAGTACGGTTACAGCTAACCCGACAACCGTTGGGCCAAATACATATACAATTATAGCTTCGGCAGGTAGTTGCACAGTAAGCACTATGGCTACGGTAACGGTTAACCCATTGCCTGTGCCAACGGCTTCTACTAATGTGCCATGCGAAACGGAAACCCCACTTAATTTAACGGCTACTCCTGCAGGCACCTACACATATAGTTGGTCGGGGCCCAATTCATTTACAGCTAATATTCAAAATCCATCTATTACTACTTTAAATAATGTAACACAAGCTGTGGCAGGAACTTACAGTGTTTTAGTTACTGATAACAATGGCTGTTATAATTCAGCAACTGTTACAGTAGTGGTAAACGCTAAACCTGTTATTACAGCCACAGGAGCAACAGTTTGTGTAGGACAAACCATTAATCTTACTTCAGGCGGAGCAGGTGTTGGAGGAAGTTATTCCTGGAATGGACCAAATGCTTTTAATTCATCACCAAACCCTAATACATCAATTACTAATGCTGCTACAAATATGACGGGGATATATAATGTTGTAGGCACAGATACTAAAGGATGTTATAGTGCAGCAGCGGTTCAAGTACAAGTTAATCCAACACCAACTATAAGCATTGCAAACAGCGGACCCATGTGTGTGGGACAAACAACAACAACCTTAACGGCCAGTTCATCAAATGCAGGTACAACATATAGCTGGGCTCCGGCAACAGCATTAAATGCAACAAGCGGAAGTGTTGTAATTGCTAATCCTACTCCGGCAGGCACATACACTTATTTGGTTATCGGCACAGATGGCAACACATGTGTGGGTACATTCAGTACATCGGTACTTGTAAACCCTTTGCCTATTATAACCGTAAATTCAAGCACAATATGTGTAGGACAAGAAACAGCTACATTGACAGCCGCTTCAACAAACTCGCTTACTACATATAGTTGGTTACCTGCAACAGGTTTAAGTTCAACAACAAATACTGTAGTAACCGGCACACCAACCGTAACAACTAATTATGTTATTACAGGAACCGATGGTAATGGATGTATAAGTACAGGCAACGCCAGTATATTGGTAAATGGGTTACCTACCATAACAGCTACATCAGGTACAATATGTGTTGGGCAAACAACTAACTTAACTGCAAGTGGAGGTTCAACATATACGTGGACCCCGGCAACGGGACTACTACCCACAACAGGAGCTACTGTGGCAGCCAGCCCTGTATTTACACAAAATTATACAGTAACAAGTACAGATGTTAATGGTTGTGTAAGCACAGGTTCATCTAACGTGCTTGTATATGGTTTGCCAATTATTACTGTTACATCGGGTACAATATGTTTGGGGCAACAAACAACTACTTTAACGGCAAGCGGCGCATCTACTTATACATGGAGCCCTTCAACAGGTTTAAGCGCCAGTACCGGGGCTTCTGTTAACGGATTTCCAACAACTGTTGGTGTTAATGTTTATACCGTTACGGCAACCGATATACATCATTGTGTAGATACGGCTACTACCAGTATTTTGGTAAATTCCTTACCCACAGTAGCAATTAATACAGTAGCACCGGAGTGTGTTCCTTTTTGCGCACCACTAACTGCTACTGCCACCCCAGCTGGCGGAACTTATACTTATAACTGGAATTTTGGGAATGGGCAAACAGTTACATCGCCCAATCCAATGACGACAGCTTGTTACAGTGTAGTGGGTACTTATGCGGCAAGCCTTTTAATAACAGATGCAAATGGTTGTACAACAACAACATCTACTCCTGTTCAAGCACTTTCTCTTCCTACTGCCAATTTTGATTATAGTCCGCAACCAATAACTGTTTTGGCTCCCGAGGTACAATTTACAAATACATCAACCTATGGTTTACCTTACCATAACTGGAATTTTGGTGATATTTATACTATTAGTAGTCATGATACTTCGTCGTTAAGTAACCCATCTCATACATATGCAGAGGTGGGTACATATAGTGTTACATTAACTGTTTCAACCGCTAATGGATGTTCGGCTACAATTGTGCAGGAAATAATAGTAAACGACGCCTATGCCTTATATGTACCCAATGCATTTAGCCCTAATGGCGATGGAAAAAACGAAATCTTTTTTGCAGAAGGGGAAGGAATTATAGATTTTCATTTATACATATTTGACAGATGGGGCTTATTGCTGTTTTACTCAGATGATATAACTAAAGGTTGGAATGGTACAAAAGACGGTGGCACCGTGATGGTTCAGCAAGATGTTTATGTATGGAAAATACAGGCAACTGATTTAACCAACAAATCAAAAAGCTTAAATGGTACGGTAACTTTATTAAAATAGATAATAAATTAGTATATTTGTTTTAAGATTGTGTTAAATTTAGTTCAGGATTGCTTTGATTAAAAAAATTGGAATAGTTGTAACGCTTTTGCTAATGGTAAATTCATTAGTAGCGCAAACTCAACCCAATGCAAAAAAAACACATTTTATTATTCATACAGATAACCCGAATGATGACATTGCCAAATACGAACAAGCCATAATTACTTACGGGAAATTAGACCAATATAGATTTTATAACACAAGACGAAAAATACTATTTCAAAATAGTACTGTTTGGGTAGAGCTATATTCTGCCAAAGAATTATTGGATTTATATGGTAAACAAATTAGTCCTTTTACTATTAAAGATGGGCAAAAATACAAGGAGATAGAGTTTGCATTTACGTTGGATGGTAAAAGTATAAAGCCACAATTTAAATAAACTCAAACTCATGAAAAACTTTTTACTACATGTTTTTATTTTTATGGCACTTACCGGTAGTGTTGTTAATGCCCAAACGGCATATAACATGGGGGGTAATGCAACGGGCACTATAAGTAACGCTTGCGGTGGTACTTTTTATGATTCGGGCGGACCTACCGGCAATTATCAGGCCGGTGAAAGCGATAGTGTAACCTTTTGCGCTCCAGCGGGGCAATACATTAGTTTTAACTTTACCTCATTTAGTACAGAACAGTTTTTTGATGAATTTTATATTTATAATGGGCCTAATAGTTCTTACCAGCTTATAGGGAATTATGATGGAACTTCAACACCTCCTACTATATATTCGACCCTTGGAGGATGTTTAACTTTTGTGTTTTTTTCTGATGCATCAAGTACCGGCGACCCAGGTTGGGCAGCTAATATTACGTGTAGTACAACACCGCCGCCGCCGCCGGCACCGGGAGCAGCTTGTTCTACAGCTAACCCATTTTGTACCAGCCAAAGTTATACGTTTCCTAATTCTACATCAGACCCTAATGGTATGGGCCCAATAAACTGCTTAGGTTCAACCCCAAACCCTATTTGGTATTTTATGCAAATTGGTACAGCCGGTACTGTAGTAATACATATAGTTCAAGACGGTGCCGGAGGTCCAACAGATAGTTTAGATGTTGATTTTAATTGCTTTGGACCTTTTACCGATATGACTACGGGCTGCGCAGCTATAAATGCTAACACAGCTCCTTCGGCAGATTGTAGTTACTCGGCTAATGCTACAGAATATTGCACTATTACTAATGCTATTGTAGGGCAATATTATGCTCTTTTATTAACTAATTTTTCTAACATGCCGGGTACCATATCATTTAATTCAACTAATGCCAGTACAGGTGCCACAAATTGTAATATAATTAACTGTGGTGTAACGGCAGCTAATACAGGCGCCTATTGTGTTGGCGGAACCATTAGTTTAAATGCAACTACCACTAATACAACAGCTACTACTTACGCCTGGGCAGGGCCCGGAGGTTACACTGCTACAGGGCAAAACGTTACTATACCAAATGCCACACTTGCTATGAGCGGAACTTATAGTGTTACAGGCACCACCGGAGGAACAGTAACTTGTGTAGAAACTACAACAGTTATAGTTGCTACATCGGCAACACCTACAGTAACCTCTGCTACCATATGTGCAGGAAGCACAGGTACCTTAACAGCTACACCCGCAGCAGCCAGTTATACTTGGAACACAGGTGCAACAACAGCCACTATGACAGCCAGCCCGACGACTACTACAGTTTATTCGGTAACAGGCGCAATAGGAACTTGTACGGCAGCAGCAACAGGAACTCTTACAGTTGTTACATACACCAGTACCGCGACACCCACTGTGAGCCCTACTACCATATGCGCAGGAAGCACAGGTACTTTAACAGCCACGGGTGCAGCAACGAGCTATACATGGAGTACCGGTGCAACAACACCCACTATGACAGATAACCCGGCAATTACAACAAGCTATACGGTAACAGGCTCGGTAGGAACTTGCACGGCAGCTGCAACAACAACTATTACAGTGGTTGCAAACCCAACTATAACAGTAAGTACGGGTTCAATTTGTAACGGAAACTCAGCTACATTAACGGCTACTTCAACAACTCCGGGCACAACGTATACTTGGTCGCCTGCAACGGGTTTAAATAACCCAAATACAGCAACTGTAGTTGCTAACCCCAGCGTTACTACTACCTATACAATTAATGGAACAGCCGGGACTTGTACAGCTACACCTGTAACAACAACTGTAGCTGTTGTTGCCGCTGCAACGCCAACGTTAACCAGCAATATGCCATGCGCCACCCAAACATTAAACTTAACTTGTACGCCTACTTACACAAATTACGCATGGAGTGGTCCAGGCGGGTTTACTTCGGCTGTTCAAAATCCTACCAAATCACCCATTCTTAACTCGGGCACTTATACGTTGGTTGCTACTGATGCCAATGGCTGTGTAAATACAGCAACAGTTAACGCGGTTGTTATTCCATCTCCTTTTGTTACGGGAAGTGCATCAGCAGCTTGTTTAAATAACCCAATTAGTTTAGCAGCTACTCCTACAACATATACTAATTACGTTTGGCTTTGCCCGAACGGAAGTACATTAACAGGACCGAACCCTCAAATTTTAAGTGCAGCTTTAACTGATGCAGGAGTTTATCATATAGTTGTAACTGATAATAATGGCTGCATAGGAGCAGGAACAGTTACTGTTACGGTGTTTACTCCGCCTACTATTACAGTTAACGATACTACAGTTTGTTTATTAACACCGGGCACTTTAATAGCAAGTTCAACCAACGCAGGCACCACTTATAACTGGAACCCGCAGGGGGATTTAAATAATAATACCGGAAACCCGGTTGTAGTAACACCAAGCTCTCTTACAACAATTATATACACTGTAACAGGACAAGATGCGAATGGTTGTGTAAATAAAGCTTTTGCAACTGTAGCTGTAAATCCGCCTCCTACGGTAAGTATTTTGCCTGTATTAGCTCAAGGCTGTACACCACAATGTGTTACGTATACTCCAAACATTACAAATGCAAATGATTATAGCTGGAGTTTTGGTAACGGACAAACATCTATACTTGCTTCGCCTACTGCATGTTTTAGTATAGCGGGCACTTATGCCGTTAAATTAACGCTGACAGATGCAAACCAATGTAAAAATACGGCTACGGCAAGTGTAATTACGTACCCTATACCTGCTGCTGGTTTTAATTACATGCCAGACCCCGCAACTATTTTAGAACCTACCATTACATTTTTAAATGCAACATCGAGTACTTACTCAACCACTTATTCCTGGAATTTTGGAGATGATTTTGGTACGGGTGCAGATACATCAAGTTTGACAAGTCCAATGCACACTTATACTTATATAGGGTCGTACCCTGTTACTTTAATAGCCTTATCGGCTAATGGTTGTTCAGATACTATTGTTAGAACTGTTGTAATAGAACAAGATTATGCACTATTTGTACCTAATAGTTTTACACCAAACGGAGATGGAAAAAACGAAGTTTTTAAAGCAGAAGGAGATGGCATTATTAATTTTAAAATGTACATTTTTGACCGTTGGGGCAATAATATTTTTACAACCAACGATATTGATGTAGGTTGGGATGGCAGCAGAAATGACAAACATGGTGAAATACTGCAAAACGATGTATATGTTTGGAAGATAGATTTGTGGAACGTAAACAACCAATCAAAAACGTACACCGGCACAGTAAGCCTGTTAAAGTAAAATCATTTTTTTATAGCATTGAAAACCTTTACGTGTATTAAAGCATGTTCGTGGCTATACATTTTGTCAGGGTTTTAGATTGCAGCATAATATTTGAGTAAGCAATTTTACCATGAACTCCAAGCAAAACCGTTTATTACAAAGCAGCGTTTTCCCGCTTTTTTTTCTGCTGGTTATTTGGGCTATATTTTATTTTGATGTTACTTATAAACTTAATTTACACCAATATGGTTTGCAGCCTTTAAGTAAAGAAGGGTTGATTGGCATTTTTACTATGCCATTGCTACATGGTGATTTAGGGCACATAGCATCGAACTCGGTGCCACTGCTTATTTTAGGCATTTGCTTATTTTATTTTTATAAAGAAATTGCGTTTAAGGTTTTCTTTATATCCTACATAACTTGTGGTGTTTTGGTTTGGTTGTTTGCTGAAAACGATAAGCATGGGAGTGTACATATTGGTGCCAGCGGATTAATTTATGCTTTGGCGGGGTTTTTAGTTATATCAGGCATTATACGTAAACATAAGGCGCTGTTTGGAATATCGTTGTTGGTTGTTTTTTTGTATGGTACTATTATATGGGGCGTTTTACCAAGCGAATATCAAAAAGCGATTCACTTTATAGAAGATGGAAAAAACATTTCGTGGGAAGGGCATTTATTTGGTTTTTTAAGTGGTGTGTGTTTAGCTTTTGTGTACAGAAAAACCGGCATACAAAGACCTGTATACTCGTGGGAGGTTAATAATGATGATGACGTAGATGATGCCAACCCTTATTGGTTAGAAAACAACGAGGAAGAAAATCAACCTAAGGAGAATACGGATACACCGCCCGATGTTTTTAAAAACACCAGCGATAATCCGTATACGGTAAACTACACCTTTATACCTAAAAAGGATGCAGAGTAATTTTAGTGAAACTAAAATTTGTTTTTTAATTCATCACCCCTAAAACAGGTTGCGCTGTTGCCAGTTTAATTACCTGTAAAGCTTTAGAATAATTTAAAATATTCTGTATGGTAAAATCCGAAGGGCCGAAATCATCGTCGGCTACAACATTGATTTTCTCAGCTTTTTTGGTTTTTGTACGTGATGTTTTTTGAGATAGCGTAGTAGTTTTGATCATAGGCAGTTATTTGTTTTTTAGGGTTCATTTACTGAATAACGGGTATGATTTTATATTATTGTGAGAATTGTTTATTTTTTTCCCACCACTAACTCAATTAAATCGGTTTTTTGCAAGTATTTGCCCGCAAGGTCTCGTATTTGCTGAGAAGTTACCGATTTTACAGCGTTAAAATAATTATCGTAATAGCTATAATCTAAGCCAAATTCCCATGCCGCTCTAAACTTATCGGCCAAGGCAAACGGACCCTCAACTGAACGAAGAAATTGTCCTAAAATGTAGTTTTTTACGGTTTCAAGTTCATCGGCAGGCACTAAATCATTCTGCATAATGTCTATTTCTTTATAGACTTCCTGCAAGGCATTTTTAGTAACATCAGAACCTACTTCGGTGCTGATAAAGAAATAACCATCGTGTACTAAAGAAGATAAGCCGGAACCAATGCCGTAGGTGTACCCTTTATCTTCGCGAATATTAGCCATTAAGCGAGAACCAAAGTAACCGCCAAAAACGGTGTTTAAAACCTGGAAGTTGAAATAATCGGGATGTGTTTTATTAAACAATTTTCGTCCCATGCGGATAGCAGATTGCACAGCATCAGGCTTTTCGATGTAATGAATGTTTTGTGTAGTAGTTTGTGCAGGTGTATATGCTTTTTCGATAGTAGAAGCAGTGCCCCATTTTTCTTTACCGAAATGCGCGTTTAAAATTTGCGCCAAATTAGCCGGTAATTTACCCGAAACAATAATGGTGCAATTGCTGTGTGTGTAATGTGTTTTAAAGAAATTTACAATGCTGTCGCGTTTTGTTTTATCATGGTCTTCGGCTTTAACTTCTAAACCATAGGGATGTTTTTTGCCAAACAACAACTCACTATATATGCGACGTGCCAACACATCAACCTTTTGTGAGTTAACTAAAAACTTTTGCTTTTTATTGGCAAGATAGGTGTCGATTTCTTCTTGCGGATAGGTGGCATTTTTTATTAATTCTTCTACAAAAACCAAGGTGCTTTCTAAATGTTTATTGAGTGAAAAAAGTGCCAGCGAAGAATAATCCTGATGAACAGATGTTTCGAAAAACGAACCGTAAAAATCAATGCTATCGGAGATTTGATTGGCAGAATATTTTGCTGTTCCGTTTTCTATTAACGCGCCTGCTGCTGCTGCAACCAAAGGAGCATCCTGATAGTACATGCCCGCTTTAAAAATAAATTCTACACGCGTTAAATCCTGACTGCCGGCATTGATGGTGTAAACATGCAGGCCATTATCGAGCGTGAAGTTTTGTGCGTGCTGAATAGCAATGCTATCTATGGTTTTAAATTGAGGTGCTTGTTTGCGGTTTAACATAGTTGTAATTTTTTTATAATATTTATTACTTATTTTTTTAAATAATAAAGTGTTGAGCAATTTTCTTTCTGTAAAATTTTATTGGCGACTTTTTTAACGCCTTCGGCAGTAACACGCTGATACTTTTCGGTTTCTTCGTTAATTAAGTTAGCGCCACCCAAAAGCTCCGATATGGCCAAGTTGGTAGCTTTGTTTAACACATCAGCTTCCGAAAAAATAATAGTAGACTCTGTTTTGTTTTTACATTTCTGTAATTCATCAGCAGGAATGGTTTCTGTTTTTATTTTTTGCAATTCAACCTCAATGCCTTTTTCTGCTTGCTCAACTGTAACACCGTCACTTAGTTTGCCTGATATAACAAATAAGCCATTATCAAAATCGCCCATTACATAAGCATTTAAATCAGAGAAAAGTTTTTTTTCTTTTACCAACTCTTTATACAAACGCGATGAATTTCCACGAGATAAAATATCCGACATAATATCGACGGTGTGATACTCTTCATCGACACGGTTGCACATGTGATACGCTTTGTAAATAGCATTTTGCGGCACATCGCGATAAACCGTTAAGGTGCGTTCTTCGGTTTGCTGAGGCTCTTTAGGAAGGTTGCGAACAGTTGCTACTCCGGCAGGAATTGGCTCGAACCATTTTTCGGCAAGCTTTATCACATTTTCTCTTTCTACATCTCCGGCAACAACCATAATAGCATTAGCCGGACAATAATGCTCTTTAAAGAAAGATTTTACATCGCTCATTACCGCATTTTCAATGTGCGAAATTTCTTTACCAATGGTACTCCATTTATACGGATGTACTTTGTAGGCTAAGGGGCGTAACAATAACCAAACATCTCCGTAAGGTTGGTTTAGGTAGCGTTGTTTAAATTCTTCAATAACTACACTGCGTTGCACCTCTAAACTTTTATCGGTAAAAGCAAGGCTCAGCATTCTATCACTCTCTAACCAAAAAGCAGTTTCTAAATTTTCTGACGGAACGGTGCAGTAGTAATTTGTTATATCGTTTGTGGTAAAGGCATTATTCTCTCCACCCACTAATTGCAAAGGTTCATCGTAGTTTGGTATATTTATGCTGCCGCCAAACATAAGGTGTTCGAACAAATGAGCGAAACCTGTTTTGCTTTCATCTTCATCGCGTGCACCTACGTTGTATAAAATATTTACACAAGCCATAGGGGTGCTTTTATCCTGGTGAATAATAAGGGTAAGATTATTCTTTAGCTTAATTTTTTCGAATTGAATCATGCAACGAATGTAACTAAAAATGTAGCTTGTGATGCCTGTATTTTATGATGAAAAGCCCTTGATTTTTAATACAGGTTTTAGTAAATAATTGCTACTTTTGGGTTGATTTTATTATGACAAAAACAATTCCAAATTTTAGCCAATCGCCAAGTGTTGATCAGGTTAGTGTTGAGGAGCGTGTAGCACGTTTTAACACCAGGAGTATAAAAAAAGAGTCTAAACTACAAGGTTTAAAACTTGCCTTAAACATGATTGATTTAACCACCTTAGAGGGAAAAGACACTCCGGGTAAGGTTAAACAAATGTGTTATAAAGCTATGCACCCTTGCGATTCGTTAGCCGGCTTGCCAACTGTTGCGGCTGTATGTGTATATCCTACGCATGTAAAAACAGCTAAAGATGCTTTAAAAGGAAGCCATGTAAAAGTGGCTTCGGTAGCAACTGCATTTCCAAGCGGTAATTCTACGTTAGCTATAAAACTTACGGATACAAAATTTGCGGTTGATAACGGTGCAGATGAAATTGATATGGTAATTTCTCGCGGAGAATTTTTAAGCGGCAATTACAATTTTGTATTTGATGAAATTGCCGCCATTAAAGAAGCCTGCGGTAAAGCACGCCTGAAAGTTATTTTAGAAACCGGAGAACTTTCTACCTTAGATAATGTTCGTAGGGCAAGTGATATTGCGATGTATGCCGGAGCAGATTTTATAAAAACATCTACCGGAAAAATACAGCCTGCAGCTACCATGCCTGTAACACTGGTAATGCTGCAAGCCATAAAAGATTATTATTACAAAACAGGCATTATGATTGGGATGAAACCTGCGGGTGGAATTTCGACCGCTAAAGGTGCTTTGCAATATTTAGTAATGGTTAGCGAAACATTAGGCTCTAAATGGATGACCAACGAGTGGTTTCGTTTTGGCGCGAGCAGTTTAGCTAACGATATTATTTTGCAATTAGAGAAAGAAGCAAAAGGCGTTTACTATTCAAAAGATTATATAAGTATAGATTAAGATATTTTATGGCAAAGAAAGAAGAACCAAAATTAGATTTAATGGGTAACTGGGCTTATGCCCCTGCACCTGAGGATAGCAAACACATTCACCTAAATAAAAAGTACGATTTATTTATTGGCGGCAAATTTGTAAAGCCAAGTAAAGGAAAATATTTTGATACCATCTCGCCATCAACTGAACAGAAGTTAGCTGAAGTTGCCGAGGCAGATGAAAAAGATGTTGACCTGGCAGTAAAAGCTGCACGCAATGCCTACGATAAAACCTGGAAAAAAATGCCCGCTAAAGAGCGTGCAAAATATATTTTCCGTATTGCGAGAATGATACAAGAACGTTCGCGCGAGTTGGCCGTTATTGAAAGCATGAATGGTGGTAAACCCATTCGCGAAAGCAGAGACATTGATGTGCCTTTGGCTGCTAACCACTTTTTTTATTATGCAGGCTGGGCTGATAAATTGGAATATGCTTTTCCGGGAAGAAACCCGCAATCGCTTGGTGTAGCCGGACAAATTATTCCGTGGAATTTTCCTTTACTAATGGCTGCCTGGAAAATTGCACCGGCATTAGCAACCGGTAACACGGTTGTTTTAAAGCCTGCTGAAACTACGCCGCTTACTGCGTTGAAACTGGCTGAAATTATTCAGGAAAGTGGTTTGCCCGATGGCGTGGTAAATATTATTACCGGCTTTGGTAAAACAGGTGCGGCTATTGTTAACCACCCTGATGTAAATAAAGTTGCCTTTACCGGAAGTACGGATGTGGGTAAACTAATTCAAAAATCAATTGCGGGTACAAACAAAAAAATAACGCTTGAGTTAGGTGGTAAAGCTGCCAACATTGTTTTTGAAGATGCGCCTATTGACCAAGCTGTTGAAGGAATTGTAAACGGCATATTTTTTAACCAAGGACATGTATGTTGTGCAGGGTCGCGTTTATTTGTGCAGGAAGGAATTGCGGATGAATTAATTCGCAAACTGAAAGACCGCATGGATACGCTTATTGTGGGCGACCCGATGGATAAAAATACGGATGTAGGTGCCATCAACTCAAAAGAACAATTAGATAAAATAAACCATTATATAAAATTAGGCGTAAACGAAGGAGCTGATATTTTTCAGTCATCGTGCGCTATGCCTAAAAAAGGATACTTCTGTAAACCGACTTTGTTTTTACACGCGTCGCAATCGCACCGCATTGTGCAGGAAGAAATTTTTGGCCCAGTGTTAGCCGTGCAAACTTTCCGCACTATTGAAGAGGTAATTGAAAAAGCCAATAACATTCCGTATGGTTTAAGTGCGGGTGTGTGGACAGATAAAGGTTCTAAAATATTCAACATGACCGGCAAACTACGCGCAGGTGTGGTTTGGGCAAACACGTATAATAAGTTTGACCCTACATCTCCATTTGGCGGTTATAAAGAAAGCGGCTTTGGCAGAGAAGGTGGCTTGCATGGTTTAATGCCGTATTTGAAGTTTTAATTTTTTCTGGTGTTAGAAAATTTAGACACAGCAAAAAAGCAAGCCTTACTTGAGTACTTAAAATCTTTTGTGAGCGATGAAAGATTAAAACGCTTTGATGAAGTAATTGCTGAACGAATAGGGCACATGCACATTGTGCTGGAAGACATTTACCAGGCACATAATGCAAGCGCGGTGTTACGCAGTGTTGATTGCTTCGGCATACAAAACGTACACTTTATTGAAACCCGAAATTTTTACAAAGTATCTGACGATGTGGCTTTAGGTGCATCGCAATGGTTAAATATACATCGCCATAAAAACACAAAAGAAACGCTGAGCGAATTAAAACAACAAGGGTTTAAAATTGTAGCAACTACACCACACAAAAACGATAAAACCATTTACGATTTTGATGTAACACAAAAATTTGCACTTGTTTTTGGTACGGAGAAAGAAGGCATATCGCAGGATATTTTTGATATGGCTGATGAGTTTGTAAAAATACCGATGTATGGTTTTACCGAAAGCTTTAACATAAGTGTTTGCGCTGCTATGTGCATGAACGAGTTTAGTAATAAAATAAGAAAAGAAGTACCTAACCCTTATTTATTGGCGGAAGAAAAACAAGACATTTATATTGAGTGGCTGAGGAAATCTATCCGTAAATGCGATTTAATTATTAAGGATTTTATTGCCAAACAAGGCGAGCGCTCTGCTTAAAACCGACCTATTTTTTGAAACAAAAATTGCGAATATTTTTAGCAATTGAAAAAAGGTGAAAAATAAGTACAAAATTATTTAATTGAAAATCAATTAATTACAACTAAAAATTGCTAAAATATTTAGTTTTTTTTCGACAACGTGTTTTTTGTATTATTCTTTAGTCTACCTTTGCTTTACTAAAAACAAAAATCATGGCTAAGAAAAACGAAGAAGTAAACGAATCAAAAAAAGTAAATTCGGAAAAATTAAAAGCCCTACAACTTACATTAGATAAGTTGGAAAAAACATACGGAAAAGGTACCGTAATGAAATTAGGCGATACGCAAACCGAAGCCATGGAAGTAATTAGTACAGGTTCGGTTGGATTAGACATTGCCCTTGGGGTAGGTGGTTTACCAAAAGGACGTGTTATTGAAATTTACGGCCCGGAGTCGTCGGGTAAAACAACGCTTACTATACATGCTATTGCAAATGTTCAAAGATCGGGCGGAATAGCTGCCTTTATAGATGCAGAGCATGCTTTTGACCGTTTTTATGCAGAAAAATTAGGTGTAGATACACAAGGTCTTTTAATCTCTCAGCCTGATAATGGTGAGCAAGCATTAGAGATTGCCGAAAATTTAATAAGCTCGGGTGCAATTGATTTAATTGTAATTGACTCGGTAGCCGCGCTTACACCAAAAGCTGAAATTGAAGGTGAAATGGGTGATAGCAGAATGGGCTTACACGCTCGTTTAATGAGTCAGGCATTGCGTAAACTTACCAGCACTATCAGCAAAACAAATTGCTGCGTTATTTTCATTAACCAATTGCGCGAAAAAATTGGTGTTATGTTTGGTAACCCTGAAACTACTACAGGTGGTAACGCACTTAAATTTTATGCATCGGTGCGTTTAGACATTCGTCGTGTTGGACAAATTAAAGATGGAGAAAATGTAGTGGGTAACCGTGCGCGTGTTAAGGTTATTAAAAACAAAGTTGCTCCTCCATTCCGCCAAGCAGAGTTTGATATTATTTTTGGAGAAGGCATTAGTAAAGTTGGTGAGCTTATTGATTTGGGTGTTGAATTGAACGTAATTAAAAAGAGCGGATCGTGGTTTAGTTATGGCGATACCAAACTTGGACAAGGTCGTGATTCGGTTAAACAAGTTTTTGCCGATAACCCTGAATTAGCAGGAGAAATAGAATACAGAATTAAAGAAAGTTTAGCAGAAGGTAAAACTGAGCCTGTGTTTGAAGCATAACTGTTATTATATAAACCCTATACAAATGATTGACATTAATCAAAGACTTTTTTCTACCTATGACGATAAACATGTATCGATTGATATTAGAGAAACTGGAACTCTAATTGAAAATAGAATTTGTTTTCATGGTATCGATTTTAAACCAATTCCTGTACGAGCAGATTATCTTAAAAAATTTGGATTTGTCACCGATGACGAAATAAGATATTCTAAAACTTGTTCTAACGGAGATGTTTTTACTATAGTAAAATATAACGAATGGACGTGGTTATATGAAAGGTCTGATAGGACTCTACTTCGAATTGATTCTATTGATCAATTACAAGATAAGTATTGGGAATTAACAGAGCCTACGTTAGCAAAAGCTGGTTAATATTTGTAGTTAAAATTGAGTTTTGAGGTAAATATAAAAAGGAGGTCGATTGACCTCCTTTTTAGTTTAATGGGTACAGCAATTTATTTTTCTATTTCTTTTTTGCATTGGCTTAGCATATAATTATTATGGTATGAGCCCCAATAAGGTTTAGCAATGTTTGTTTTTTGTTCGGCATCAAATAACGAGGTTGCTTTTTCATAAAGCGGTAATGCTTTTTTAGGTCCACCACCAAACATTTTTGGTGTATAGTATTTAGCGTTTCCTTCTATATAATATACTCTTGGGTTGTTGGGGTTCATGGCCTTTGCCGCTTCTAAATATTTATCTCTTATTTCTCCGTACTTTTTGTAGGCAGATGGAGTTGCTGCAATGCGTGCAGATGCCAATAGAGCGCCTAAAATATTTACTTCTTCATTAGTAGATGTCATTGATTTTATTTTTTCGAAATAAGCATCTGCTTCGTTAAGCATAGGCTCTTTTCTTTTTTTATCAGGCTCATCAAACGAAGTAACGGCTATGGCAAATGCGGCGTAATAATTAGTAAGCCAGTTATCGGGCCATTTGCCGGCAATTAATTTAAATTGTGAAACAATAGGCGCTTTTTGATTGTAGGTTTTAGCTGTATCGAACGAAACAAATGTTTGTTTAATGGCTTCTTCGGTAGTTTGTGCTTTTAATGAGTTTGAAAAAACACTTAACACCATAATAGAAATTAGGGCAAGTACATTTTTTTTGATTTTTTTAATTGCAGTTTTCATTTTGTATTTTTTTAGTTTCCCTACTCACTTAATGGCTTTTTGGGTTACTCCTTTTATGTTATTTAATTTTACAAATCTTCTTTTTTAAATGGGGTAATGGATAAAAGAACACCCACAAACACACTGCGATACATGGCAGGCAGTATAGGATATTTTTCTAACGCCGGATAGGTGTATCGGTATCCCAATACATTTTTATGATTTGTTACATTGTCTCCTGAAATATATATTACACCAAACAATTTCTTAACTGTAAAAATGTAATTTAATTGTACCGCTAAATTTTGATAATCGGGAGCCCGGCCACCCAAAAAAGTGGATGAGGTTGGATCGTAATAAGGGCGACCCGATGCGTAAGAATACGTTGCGGAAATATTAAAACCTGTTTTACCTATGGTGTATTTGGTAACCACATTTAAATTATTGTTTGAAATAAATATAGGTGTGGCACTTACCGGATAGTTTTCATATAATCTTTTTGTGTCTATATAGCTATACGAAATCCAGTAGTCGAGGTTTTTTACAGAGGTTTTATCCCGCCAAAAAAAATCGATTCCTTTAGCGTAACCATAACCACTATTATCAACCGGCGAAGTAATTAACCTATATGGGTTTGGGTTATAAGGTCCCTGCAATTCTTTTATTAATTGGTTGTACGATTTGTAATAACCTTCTACACGAAACGTTCTTTCTTCGTTTGTATATTGATAGTTAATTATACTATGTATGGCTTGCTGAAAATTTGGCCTATCGCCAACCAACAAATATTTATCGGCAGCATTTTGGTAAAAAATTCCTCCGGCAAAAGCAATTTGTCCGTATTTATTAAGACGAAAAGCGGCCGAATAACGAGGAGCAACATTGCTTTTGTTTAATAACTTACTATACTCATAACGACCACCTACTTTTAAGCCGAACCATTTTTTTGGTTTCCATTCTGCTTCGGAGTAAGCCGCAATTTGCGTTTCGGTATAATTATATTTAAGTGTATCGTAGGTTTGATGGATGGAATAATTTTGAACTTCTGTACCAATGAATCCAAAAATATTTTTAGAAACTTCGCTTACTAATTCACCTCTTCCTTGTATGCGCCAATCTTTTTTATCGTATGGCTCGTTTCCCCAATTGACATTATCATAGTTGTTGCTATACGACGATGCGAAGGTTGTGTATGTTTTTTCATTAATAAAGTGTTTGTAGTATAAGTTACCTATACCATAGGTGTTTTTTAAATTAAAACGTAAGGTTGTATCGGGCTGAACAGGATTTATTACATCGGTTCCGCTTTGATATTCTGATACGTTTACAAATAATTTAAGTATATCGTTTTTATCGTTTGTCCACACCCATCGTGCTGAGCCACCAAAGCCAACCGGTGGCTGGTAAAAATTAAAATTAGTTTTAGCTATACTATAAAATGGCTGCAGGTTTGTGTAAGAAAACGTTCCTTCTAAACTTTGGTTCTTGAATAATTTAGCACCCGAAGCCGAAATCCCTGCCTGGTTTATATTGGTGCTGATGGTTGTTTTCTCTGCCAAATCGTTTGTGTTTAATTCCAGCACACCTGATAATGCTTCGCCATATCTGGCACTATATCCGCCACTGCTAAATGAAACACCTTTAAACTGATTAGGTGTAAACCTACTGCGTTGGGCTACACCCGGCACACCACTCATAAACGCGTTTTGCATTACCATGCCATCAACTATGGTAGCACTTTCGGTAGCGTCTCCGCCTCGTACAAATAAACCTGTTTGGTCGCTAACTTTTTGCGCACCCGGTAAAGTTTGTATAGCGCCCACAATATCGCCTGCGCCTCCTGCTGTAGTATATATATCCATAGGTCTTAGCACGGCTATTTTTCTATCGTTACTTGCATCAAAAGCTCCGGCTGATACAACCACTTCATCAAGTGCTGCAGAGTTTTCTTTTAGTTTAAAATTTGAAGTATACTCTTTTCCCGATTCGATATTTAAGATTGCAAAAGAAGAATCGTATCCTATAGAAATGGTAACTAATGTAAGGTTGCCATTTTCATTCGTTTTTAAAAGATAGTTTCCGTCGGCATCCGTTGTTGTTCCGCTTATGGTGTTTTTTATAAACACGCTTGCAAAAGGAACCGCAACTCCTTTTGTATCGGTTACCTTACCTTTTATGGTTGATTGAGCGTAGTTTATTACAGGGCAAATAATACATAAAGCAAAGATTGAATGCCTTATTAGTAATTGTTTGAAGATAGTTTTAATAAAATACATTATACGATTGCGTTATATTTTTAGCAAATATATATCGATTTCGTTATATAATACAACGAATCCGACAAATATTTTTTATATTTGTACTAAATACGTTGTAAATGAGTGAGATAGTTAAATTGGTTACCGAGTGGGATGCATTCGAGAAAGAACATAAAAACGCCTCTATAGAGGATTTTTGCAGATACTATTTGATTAAGGAAAGAGAAGCCAAAAAAAAGGATGAACTTTTTGGAGGCCATATGCCACCTGAAATAAACAGCACAATGGCAAAACTAATTGGCAGGCTGTCTTCAATTATGGTATACCACTTTAAGAACTCTGTAAAGCAAGAAAATAATATAGATATAGAGTGGTTTACTTTGATAAACGTTATTCATTTCAGAAAGGAATGCAGAAAAACAGATGCTATTACAGAGTGTTTTTTAGAATTATCTACCGGAATTGATATTTTAAATCGTCTTCACAAAAATGGTTATATCAGTGAAAGAGGCGACCCAAGCGACAAGCGCGCCAGGCTGGTAAAATTAACGGCTAAAGGAGAAGGGATGCTTATTCAGTGCTGGAAAAGCTTAGGAAAAATATCTTTCTTCATTTATAACGACCTTGAAACAGACGACAAGAAAATAGTGTTGCAGCTTTTATCAAATATTGATACGAAACATTCGAAAATAATTGCGGAGAATAAGGGTAAAGATATCGATACGCTTTTAACTGAATATGGTGACCATGAAGGGTATAAGACATTTAGAAAGCAAATGGATGAACGGCATAAAAAGCATAAAAAATAAAACCGCTATATAATAATGACCGTTATACTATATATCATAGCAATATGCCTGTTAATGCTTGTTACAGGCGTATTTTTTGGGATGTGGCTTGCGATTAGCCGATCATATCATTTGTTTTCGGTAGATGAATTGAACCGTATAGCAAAAGTCATCATCAAAAACTTGGCGGTACCCATGCGCTTTTTATCTATGGGGTGTTTACTGTTTGTAGCGCTTTCAGCTTTTTATTATCCTGACAAAAACTCCTTTTTCTTTTACCTGATTATTATTTCTTTTATAAGTACTTTATCAGCACTGCTTATAACGGTGTTGATTGAAGTTCCTATCAATAATCAGATAATAACATGGACATCAGAGAATGCTCCTGCTAACTGGGAGGAAATTAGAAATCGTTGGCAATTTTATAATGTTGTAAGAACTATTGCTGCGCTAATAGGATTTATTTTGTTTGTTATTGCATCTGTAATTAAGATATAATTCATTTTTTATTTTATGTATCTTTGCATTAAGCAGGTCGTTCTATCGCTGTAAAATTATTTGCAGAGGAAAGTCCGGACAACATAGAGCACCCAACCTTTTGAAAAAGAGGGGATGCAAAAGGCAACTTAGCATAACAGATAGTGCCGCAGAAAAAATACCGCCATGCCTCGGTATGGTAAGGGTGAAAACGCGAGGTAAGAGCTCACGCGCGAAGTAGTAATGCTTTGTGGGGAAAACCTTAGGGGTTGAAAAGCCAAATAAGTTGCGGTTATATAAGCAGCTCGTTTATGTGTTGCTTGCAACACGCCGCAATGGGTAGGCCGACCAGATAAATGATAGAAGCCGCGCAAGCGGAACAAAACCCGGCTTATAGACCTGCTTATTTTTTTCTTAAAAAATTAGAGTAATGTTATAGAGTTTGTCATTTCGAAGGAGGTACGACTGAGAAATCTGTATTTGGGATTAAGTTGATTGCAAATAAAGATTTCTCCCTGCGGTCGAAATGACAAGAAGTAATAAAATCAATTTAAAAATTGTAATAAGCTCGTATGCCTACGCTATTTTGCATGGTGTATTTAGCAGCAGCACCAATATTGATTTTATCGTAAGAAGGGTTGTAAACTAATTGAATAGTATACTTGCTGCTTAGCGTTAAGTTAATGCCCAAGCCTGCAAAAGCACCTAAACCAAATCCAATAAGGTTGTGCTGCCTAACTGCACCGTAACCAGGCAGTGTATAAGCGGGCGTTAAATCGATAGTAAGGTTATTAATGATGGCTTGATTTTTTAGAAACTTAGCCAGTGTTACATCGATACCGCCTTCAACAAAAAAATTAAGTTTATCATTATCGCCCAATACACGCTGAACACCTAATTGACTAATTAAGCGTTGTTCGCCACCTGTGATAACAAATGTTTGTATGTTTTGTGCACCTTGAAACCCACTGGTTGAAGAATTAGTAGTACCCGATGTGTAAATATTAAAATTGCCGTTAACGGTTAATTTAGTTGCATTTACATTTAAAATAACCGATGTTTTATTATCGAAACAATAGCGTGTGTTTAAGCCTACCTGTAAAGATATATTATACCTAAGGTTAATGGGCATGCAACTTTCATCGAAACTCCACTGACCCGGATTTACTTTAAGCGCTATGGCAATTTGATCGGTTAATCCGTTTCCGCCACCATAATTATTTACAATTTGCTGATATAAAAAACTATTTAAAAAAGTGTTTTGGTTTCCGTTAACATCTAAACCATAACCGTTGTAAAGATTGGTGTTGTACTTGTTTGCAAACATGGTACCTGCTTGTAGCCCAATATGAAAACCTCTTAAATCTTTATCTGTGGTTTTGTTATCATCATCGGTATCGGTAGTATCTTGTTGTGCGAAAGCTGATGTAGAGAAAAATAAAAAAAGCCCGATAATGGAAATTGCTTTGTAGAAACGTTTAGCCATTATCGGACTTTATTATTTAGTTATCGTAAATTAATTTTTATTTTAAACTGCCTACCATGTCTTCAGGACGAACCCATTGGTCGAACTGCTCGTTGGTAACGTAACCTAAACCTACAGCCGCTTCGCGCAGTGTTTTGTTTTCTTTATGCGCGGTTTTAGCAATTTTAGCCGCTTTTTCGTAACCGATGTGCGTGTTAAGGGCAGTAACCAACATTAACGAATTTTCCATGTGTTGTTTAATGATTGGCAAGTTTGGTAAAATGCCTGCAGCACAATGGTCGTTAAATGAAACACAAGCATCGCCTAACAAACGTGCGCTTTGTAATACATTAGCAGCAATTAAAGGTTTAAATACATTTAATTCGAAATGACCCATAGAGCCACCCACCGTAACAGCCATATCATTACCCATAACCTGTGCGCACACCATGGTTAAAGCTTCGGGCTGAGTAGGGTTTACTTTACCCGGCATAATAGATGAACCCGGTTCGTTATCAGGGATAATAATTTCGCCAATGCCTGAACGAGGCCCTGAGCTTAACATACGAACATCGTTAGCTATTTTAAATAGCGCAACAGCCGAACGTTTTAATGCGGCTGATAATTCAACCATAGCATCATGCGCTGCTAAGGCTTCAAATTTATTTGGCGCGGTTACAAAAGGTAAACCTGTTAGTTCAGCAATTTTTTTAGCTACTAACACATCGTAACCTTTTGGTGTGTTTAAACCTGTACCAACAGCTGTACCACCAAGGGCTAATTCGCGAACCATTTCTAACGCATTTTTAAGTGTGCGAATGCTGTTGGTTATTTGTTGTACGTAGCCGCTAAATTCTTGTCCTAATGTTAATGGTGTAGCATCCATAAAATGCGTACGACCCGTTTTTACAATGTTTTTAAATTCTTCTGCTTTTGCATGCAAGGTGTCGCGTAATTTTACCATACCCGGAATGGTGATTTCTGCTACTTGCTTGTAAGCCGCAATGTGCATAGCAGTTGGGTAGGTGTCGTTACTTGATTGTGATTTATTTACGTCATCATTTGGGTGTAACACTTTTTTCTCATCGGCTAATTTGCCACCGCTTAACACATGTGCACGGTAAGCAATAACCTCATTAGCATTCATGTTACTTTGTGTGCCCGAACCTGTTTGCCAAATAACTAAAGGAAATTGGTCATCTAATTTATGCGCTAAAATTTCATCACACACTTTACCAATTAAATCGCTTTTATCTTTAGCAAGTACGCCTAACTCTGTATTAGCAAGTGCGGCGGCTTTTTTTAAATAAGCAAAAGCATAAATAATTTCTTTTGGCATGCTTGCCTCAGGTCCTATTTTAAAGTTGTTACGGCTGCGCTCGGTTTGTGCGCCCCAATATTTATCGGCAGGTACTTTTACCTCGCCCATGGTATCATGTTCAATTCTGTATTCCATCTTGTTAGTTAGTGTTTGTGTTTCCATGCAACGAAATTAGTAACATTTTGGTAATTGAGAGAGGCTTATATCGTTAAATAATGCTGTAATTAATGCCCCAAACGTTTTTTATCATCATCGTTGCCTTTAACATCTCTCTGCGCAATTTTTACTTTACCAAAATTGTAGGTTAAGCCTGTTACAAAGCGGCGCGAATCGAAGGTTACGTCTACATTAAAAGTTTGTCCGGGAACATAATTGACATTTTTTGTACCCAGTGTAAAGAATATATCGTTTACACCAATAGAAACATTTAGTTTATTATTTAAGAAAGATTTTTTGATGGAAAAATTAGCGGCCCACCTGCTTTTGGTAGTAACTGAACCTGAAAACCAGGGAGCCAGATAAACACCACTTAGTTCTGTTTTAAAACCTTTTGGCAGGTTTATAGTATTTGAAATATTACCGTAGCCCGAAGGGGCTCCGTTTGTATAATTAATATTACTAAGGCTGCCGGTATATTTAAAATAATAACCTGTGGCACTTACCGAAAGTGTCCACCATTTTACCAAATCTTTTTGGAAGAAAGCTGAAAGGGCGTAGGTTTCAAAAAGATGCAGATTACCTACATGTCCAATATTTATTTTAGTAACCTCATCTTGTGTGTTATAGCCAAATATATCGTTTGTGGTACGTGAGTATGAGAAGGATGCACCTACAATGCCTTTATAGTTATGAGAAATTTCGTAATTATTAGTAAGAGCAGGATATAAGAACGGGTTACCGGTGCCATAACTTAATAAGTTGCCATAAAACTGCCTATAGGGATTAAAGGTGTTATAATCTGGCCTGTCTATTCTTCTGCTAAAAGATACCTGAAAATTATGCTTATCGTTTTTACTATAGCTTACACTTGCCGTAGGAAATAAATTAGAATACTGCCTTGTATAAGCAATGCCGCTGGTTACACTTAGGGTTTGTATGTTGGTGTTTTCTGCACGCAGGCCGGCCTGTAAGCCAAACTTTTTTATTTGCTTTTGCATGTTTATGTAAGCTGCTAAAATGCGGTCTTTATAGGTAAAATTATTGGTGTAGTTTGTATTGGTAACATAAGTGCCCGTGGTGTTGTTTAAATTTTGTAGCTGGTAAATACTATTCATGCTATTGAAAGAGCCTTTGGCTCCGGCTTCGAAGCTAACGTCTTTAAAAATCTTTTTTTCAAAATCTAAACGACCGATATAGGTGTTTAAGTGAATGGTGTTGCTATTTTTAAAATCGGAAGAAGGCATAGATGCCACGCCATCGGTATAAAAATTATTTTGAAAGGTGCCCGGATATATATCGTTATACGGGCTATAAAAATCTCCGTTAAATTTTAGTTTAGTGCCCAGTGTATCAAACTTGTGTTCGGCATTTACGTTGGTGTAAATATAATTCCAGGGATTAGGCACACTTGATTTAAAATCGAGTCTATTATAACCTAAGGAATTATCACTAATAACATCACTGCCGATACGCACATTTTGAGTGTTACCCGGTATGTCTTCTACACGCACGCCAATAGTGTTTTTGCTGTTTACGTACCAATCTGTCCCTACAAAAATATTGGCTGTTGGGCCGCTTAAGTGTATAGTTGAATATTCATCGAGTGTAGTGGTTACGCCATTATCTGTTATAATTCTTTGTTTATGATTTGTATTGCGCTGACCTTGATTGAATACATTGACGCCACTAAAAAATGTAAACTTTTTGGCTTTGTAGTTTAATGTGACACCTCCTAATTGTTGGTCGTAAAACCCTTGCTGATTAGAGAGGTTGACGCTACCGCTAAAACCAGTCATATTTACTCGTTTAGTAACAATGTTTATGATGCCCGCATTGCCAGCTGCATCGTACTTTACGGGTGGGTTTTTAAGTATTTCTATTTTCTGGATGCTGGAGGCACTCATGCTTTTTAGTACAGCCATTAGTTGGTCGCCTGAGAGTTGCTGCACTCTATCATCAATTAAAACTTTTACGCCCGATTTACCCTGTATGCTAATTACGCCATCAGTAACAATAACGCCGGGAAGGCGCATGAGCAAATCGTACACGGTGTTACCTATAGCCATTGCGCTGCCTTCTATATTAACTGTAACGTTTCCGTTTTTAAATTCGATGGGTTTTTCATGGCGGTTACGGCCACTTCTTTCAGGTTAACTGAATTTTCTTTTAATACAATAGGCGGCAGGTTTAATTGGGTAGAAGAATCTACGCTGCCGAGATTCAAAATAGTATCGGTATAGCCTACGTAATTTATTTTAAGCAAGTAGTTTCCCGTTTTTAAATTTTCAAATAAAAAGGTGCCGTCTTCGGTAGTTACTGTGCCTTTGGCAATGGTGCTATCGGCAGTATTTAATAAGGCAAGCGGGCAGAATGAAATTGCATTTGTTTTGGCATCTACAATTTTTCCTTCGAGCCTGTTTTGTGCATGCGCGCTAAAAAAAGAAAAAACGAGAAAGGGGATAAATAAAAAGTATTTCAGAAAAAAAATGTTTTGTTGTTTGTTTAAAATAACGGCACTGTTTTTATTTTATTGCATGAAAATTTAAATAAATAGTACAGCTATTTAATTAAGAAGTTGAGACGAAAAAAATTAGAAACAAGCTTTTACTTAGCCTTCATTTTATTGCCTTTAGCTTCGTGGGTTACTTCGGCAAGACCCAGTTTTTCCATAAGAGGAGGAAGATACATGCCAAACCTGCCACGTAAGCCTTTTTTTAAACCATACCAGCCACCCACCGGATTTTTTTCTGAACGGCCCCATGCTTCAACCGTGCCTTCTTTAGCGGGTTTTTGCTCATCGGCACTACCAAGTTCCATCCAATCGCCGTGTTTTTTTAGCATGGTGTGTAAATCGGCAATGCAGCGGTAATCGTAATGCAGCACAGTTTTGCCAACGGTGCAAACCAAAATATCTTTACCGTCTTTTACATCTTTATGCATGGTAAAATCTGATGATAGGGGTGGGGTTTTAAGCGCCCAGGGGCTTTCTTTTGTGCCTACTTCTTTTGCCATTTTTATGGGTTTTTGTTACTCAAATGTAGCGGATTTTGCAGATAAAAAATAAAGAAAATAAGCTTGTTTGTATTTAGACCGAATACAAAGAGGCAATTATTATCTTTGCACGAAAACAGACTTTATGCTGACAGACGTAGAAATAGAAAAATTAAAAAACCCTACCGGGAAATATATCGCATCTGCTTCGTTTAATGCTGATGAGGTTAAACACTATATAGAAGAAATAAAAAAACTGCCTGCCTTTTTAGAGGAGACTGTAAAAGGGATTTCAGCAGCGGATTTAATTTATTGTTACCGTCCGGGTAGTTGGAACATTAAACAAATTGTACATCATATAGCTGATAGCCATGCAAACTTTCATGCACGTTTGCGTTTAACGCTAACCGAAGAAACGCCAACCATAAAACCCTATGATGAAAACACCTGGGCAAAATTAGCCGACTCAAATAATGATGATTTAGAGCCTTCGTTACTTATTTTAAAAGGGGTGCATAAGCGTGCAGTTAATTTATTGCAGACATTGACGGAAAAAGATTATGAAAGAGAATATTTTCACCCGCAGTACAACAAAAAATTTAGCTTGCTTTGGGCGTTAGGCTTATACGCCTGGCATGGCAAACACCATACAGAACAAATAAAAGTGGCCTTACAACATAAATTTAAATAAACAGAAACTTGAAAACACAATTAAGAACACATACTTGCGGCGAATTAAGAATTACTGATGTAGGACAAGAAGTTACACTTTGCGGATGGGTACAAAAAACCCGCCTTATGGGTGGGCTTAATTTTATTGATTTGAGAGACAGATACGGAATTACTCAATTGATGGATACGAATGCGAATCATCAGGGTTATTCGAGAGAATGTGTTGTTAAAGTAACCGGGGTAGTAATTGAAAGAGAAAGTAAAAACAAAAATATTCCCACAGGAGAAATAGAGATAAAAGTTTCTAAAATAGAAATATTGAATGAAGCTATAACACCGCCGTTTACTATTGAAGATGAAACTGATGGAGGTGATGAGCTGCGTATGAAATACCGTTATTTAGATTTGCGCAGAAACCCTGTGCGTAAAAATTTAGAGTTACGCCATCGCTTGGCAATTGAAACACGCAACTATTTAGATAAACAAAACTTTTTAGAAGTAGAAACTCCGGTACTTATTAAATCTACACCCGAAGGGGCAAGAGATTTTGTGGTGCCAAGTCGTGTGCATGATGGGCAGTTTTATGCCTTGCCGCAATCGCCACAAACATTTAAGCAGTTGCTTATGGTGAGTGGTTTTGACCGCTATTACCAAATTGTAAAATGTTTTAGAGATGAAGATTTACGTGCCGACCGTCAGCCTGAGTTTACACAGATAGATTGCGAAATGAGTTTTGTAGAGCAGGAAGATATTTTGCAAATGTTTGAAGGCTTGGTAAAACATTTGTTTAAAGCTGTTAAGGGAATTGATATACCCGCACTACCACACATGAGTTATGCCGATGCCATGAAATATTATGGCAACGATAAACCCGATACTCGTTTTGAAATGAAGTTTGTGGAGTTAAACGATGTGGTAAAAGGTAAAGCGTTTAAAGTTTTTGATGATGCCGAATTAGTAGTTGGTATATGCGCTAAAGGCGCGGCAGAATATACACGTAAGCAACTGGATGAGTTAACTGATTTTGTTAAGCGTCCGCAAATTGGTGCTACGGGTTTAATTTATGCACGCCATAATGCTGATGGAACCATAAAATCATCGGTAGATAAATTTTATAACGAAGAAGAATTAAAAAAATGGGGTGCTGCGTTTAACTCGCAACCCGGCGATTTAATTTTGGTGTTAGCAGGTGGAGCCGATAAAACCCGCAAAGCTTTATCAGAACTGCGTTTAGAAATGGGCAGCCGTTTAGGCTTGCGCGATAAAAATAAATTTTCTTGTTTGTGGGTAATTAATTTTCCTTTATTGGAATGGAATGATGGGGACCCAAATTTATTGGCATCGTTGGCCGGAAGGTGGCATGCAAAGCATCACCCATTTACATCACCTAAACCTGAAGACATTAAATTATTAGATAGCAGCCCGGGCGAGGTGCGTGCTAATGCTTATGATATGGTAATTAACGGGGTTGAAATTGGTGGTGGTTCTATACGAATACATAATAAAGATTTGCAAGCCAAAATGTTTGAAATATTAGGCTTTACTAAAGAAGATGCGCAAAACCAGTTTGGTTTTTTAATGAATGCCTTTGAATTTGGTGCGCCTCCGCATGGTGGTTTAGCTTTTGGTTTTGATAGATTGTGTTCATTGTTTGGTGGAAGTGATAGCATTAGAGATTTTATTGCATTCCCGAAAAATAATGCAGGCAGAGATGTTATGATTGATAGTCCGAGTGCGATAAGTGATGAGCAATTAAACGAGCTGCATATTTTAGTAAAAGAAACGAAAAAGTAAAACATGATTTTACTTGCCGATAGCGGAAGCACTAAAACAACCTGGGTTTTAATAAGCGATAAAAAACAAATTGCCGAAAGCCATACGCAAGGGTTTAGTCCGTCGTTTCAAAAAACAGAAACGATAGCAAGCATTATGCGTGCTGAACTTGGCAAAGAAATTTTGCAAGAAGAGAAAAATAATTCGCTGCAAATTTTTTACTACGGTACGGGTTGCTCAACTGAAGAGAAAAAGCAAATTGTGAAAAATGCTTTAGCTTCTATTTTTACCGAAGCGCAGATTACTATTAATCATGATTTATTGGCGAGCGCCTTAGCGCTTTGCGGAAACAAACCCGGTATAGCCTGTATTTTAGGCACGGGGTCTAATAGTTGTTATTTTGATGGGAAAGAGATTAAAGAAAATCTGTTATCGTTAGGCTATTTTTTTGGTGACCATGGTAGTGGCGCACACCTTGGGAAAACACTTTTGCAAAATTATGTAGATGGTAATTTACCTGAAGATTTAGAAAGTACTTTTTTTGCCATGCCTGAATTTGATAAAGAATATATTTTGCATAATGTGTATAAAGAGCCTTTGCCACAACGCTTTTTGGCATCTTATACAAAAATTATGGGCAACTATATGCAGCACGATTTTATAAAAAATTTAGTGAAACAATGCTTCGCTGATTTTTTTATACATCAGGTAGAAAAATATAGTTTGCATAAACAAGTAAAAATAAATTTTGTAGGCTCGGTGGCTTTTTATTTTCAAAAACAGTTGCACGAAGTAATGAGCGAACGAGGTTTGCAGCAAGGCATCATTTTACAATCACCTATGGAAGGCTTGGTAAACTATCACCTTGCTACTAACGAATAGCTGGCAACTGAATTTTTAATTTGCTGTAAATTTCTTGCTGTGTCAACTCTCTAACCTCGCCGGGTTTCATATCCAACAACAAAACATCTTCTATGGCTACGCGAATTAAACGCATGGTTTGGTGCCCAACTGCGGCAGTCATTTTACGTACTTGGTGAAATTTGCCTTCGATTAGTATCAGTTCAATCCAGGTAGTAGGAATATCGTCTCTTACAGGATGCCCACGTTGCGCTAAATTGTTGGGCGTATCAATTATACGTGCTTGGCAGGGTTTAGTATCATAATCATCGCCATGCATGCGGATAGAAATTCCGGCTTCTAAAGTTTGCAAAGTTTCTGCACTAACTTTACCATGCACCTGTACCCAGTATACGCGTTGGTGCAGGTTTTCGGGGCGAAGCAATAAATTAGTAAGCTGTTTATCGGTACTTAAAATTAACAAGCCCTCGCTGTTTTCATCTAATCTGCCAAGGGCATTTGTGCCTTCAGGGAAATTGTACACTAAATCGGCCAACACTTTTTTCTTGGGTATCCTCACAAACTGCGATAACATTTTGTAAGGTTTGTAAATAATAAAATAGCTAAACATCTCTCAACAAAAATATGTGAATAATTAAGATGCACCATGCCTAAATTGTTTTTTATTTAAGGCGTACTTAGGAATATGAAAATTCATTTTATTGCCATTGGTGGCAGCGTTATGCATAACATGGCATTGGCCATGAAAAACAAGGGTTATGTGGTTACAGGTTCTGATGATGAAATTAACGAACCATCGCGTAGTCGTTTGCAAAAACAAGGTTTGTTGCCCGAAAAAGATGGTTGGTTTCCGGAGAAATTAGATAAAGATTATGATGCCGTTATTTTAGGCATGCATGCCAGAGAAGATAACCCGGAGTTAATTCGTGCAAAAGAATTGGGACTGAAAATATTTTCGTACCCCGAATATATGTACGAGCAAACCAAAGATAAAATACGTGTAGTGGTAGGTGGCAGTCATGGTAAAACAACCATAACGTCTATGATTTTGCACGTGCTTAAACATGCCGGTAAAGATTTTGATTATTTGGTTGGCGCGCAATTACAAGGTTTTGATACCATGGTAAAACTTACCAAAGAAGCTCCCATTGCTATTTTTGAAGGAGATGAATATTTGGCATCACCCATTGACAGGCGACCAAAATTTCATTTATACAAACCTAACATTGCCATTATTAGTGGCATTGCATGGGATCATATAAATGTTTTTCCTACTTACAAAAACTATGTTGAGCAGTTTGAAAAATTTATTCATTTAATTGAGCCTAAGGGAAGTTTAATGTATTGTGCTGCCGATGCCGAATTGAAAAATTTGGTAGAAACAACAGAAGCACCTATTAGTAAAACAGCTTATAATGTACCGCAACATACAATTGAAAACGGTACAACTTATTTGTTGAGAGGCGATAAAAAAATTTCGCTTAAAATTTTTGGCGACCATAACTTAATGAATTTAGAAGGCGCTCGCTTAGTTTGCGAAAAACTGGGCATTAATTCAGCTACATTTTATGAAGCCATACAAAGTTTTACCGGCGCAGCTAAACGGTTAGAACAGGTAAAAATTACAAGTGATTTTGCTTTTTATAAAGATTTTGCACACTCGCCCTCTAAACTAAAAGCAACTATTGAGGCTATGAAAGGGCAGTATCCTAACAGATATTTAGTGGCTTGTATGGAGCTACACACCTTTAGCAGTTTAAACGAAAATTTTTTGAAAGAGTATAACGGTTGCATGCAACATGCCGATGATGCTATTGTATATTTTAACCCGCATACTATTGAGCATAAAAAATTAAAACCCATTACCATTGAGCAGGTAAAAGAAGCTTTTGGAGATATTAAACTGAAAGTTTTTACCGAATCGAAACAAGTAAGTGACTATTTAAAAGCCACTAATTGGAAAAATAAAAATTTGTTAATGATGACTTCGGGGAACTTTGATGGGGTTGATTTTGTGAAACTGTCGAACGAACTGGTGCATTAGCCCTAAAACACCATTAAAGTGGTAGAAAGGGGTAATTATTTTGCTTGTTTTCTCTTTATGTAACACCTACATTTGCAGGCGCTAAAAATCGCGCTATTTAATGATAATTTTAATTTTCTTTTTAACCCATTGGTTTCTGTCTCTGTTTTGTCAAACATTTTTTTTGCACCGTTATGGCGCGCATAAAATGTTTACCACAAATCCGTTTTGGGAAAAGTTTTTTTACTTCCTTACTTTTATCAGTCAAGGCTCATCTTTTTTAAACCCGAGAGCATACGCTATTTTACACCGCATGCACCATGCGTATAGCGATACCGAAAAAGACCCGCACTCACCCCACTTTTTTAAAGATGTTTGGCAAATGACCATGCACACAAAAGAAATTTATGCAAACTATGCCAGTAAAAAAGTTGAGCCTGAAAAAGCATTTAGAGGCAATTATCCTGAATGGCCTGCTTTAGATAAAATAGGCGATATGTGGCTTGTGCGCATTTTGTTTGGTGTGCTATATGTATTGTTTTATGTAAAGTTTGCTACCGCATGGTGGATGTTTTTATTGTTGCCTATTCATTTTTTTATGGGCCCTATACATGGCGCTATTGTTAACTGGTGCGGACACAAATATGGTTACAGCAATTACGATAACGATGACCATAGCAAAAACACATTGCCTATAGATATATTTTTAATGGGCGAGTTAATGCAAAACAACCACCATAAAAAACCAAACAGCATAAACTTTGCACAGAAAAAATTTGAGATAGACCCAAGCTATCAAATTATAAAAGTGCTGACCTTTTTCAGGATAATTAAATTAAGGAAAGAACCTTAGTTTTTTTCTGAATTGTAATTATTTCCATCCTTCTTTGTTGATATTTTAGTTGCATTTAAAAGGTAAAAATTGCGAAATTAGCTACCTGCAATGCTTAAAAAACTCCACATAAAAAACTATGCTTTATTAGAAGAAGTAACTATTTCTTTTGATAAATCGCTTACCGTTATTACAGGAGAAACCGGAGCCGGTAAATCCATTATGCTGGGTGCCTTAGGTTTGGTTTTAGGCGAGCGTGCCGATATGGCTGTGTTGCGTGATAAGCAAAAAAAATGTATTGTAGAAGCCAGTTTTTTATTAAAAAATTATGCTTTGGAAAGTTTTTTTAGCGAGAACGAATTAGATTACGAAGCAGAAACTACTGTGCGCAGAGAGATTGCGCCCGATGGAAAATCTCGCGCTTTTGTAAACGATACACCGGTTACCTTACAAGTACTAAAAGTACTTTCGCAGTATTTAATTGATGTACACTCTCAGCACGAAACCTTGTTGTTAAACCAGGCATCTTTTCGTTTTAATATAGTAGATGCGTTTGCTAATTGTTTGGAAGAACGAAAACAATACAATTCTTTTTTTATTCAACTAAAAGAAAAAGAGAAAAAACTGCAAGAGCTTTTAGCGTTTGAGCAACAAGCCAAAAAAGATTTTGATTATTATCAGTTTCAGTTTAAAGAACTGGAGCAAGTCGTTTTAAAAGAAGGACATATACAGCAATTAGAGCAGGATTACGATATGCTGAACAATGCTGAAACTATTAAGCAAAATTTGGTAAAAGCATCGGTTAGCATTGATGGGGGCGAAGAAAATATTTTATCGCATTTAGCTACGTTGAAAAACACACTGGCTCAACTTGTGCGTTATGGTAAAACATACGAAGAGTTAGCGGCACGTGTTCAATCGGTTTATATAGAATTAAAAGATATATCTGCCGAAGTTGATACGGCAAATGATAAAGTAATTTTTGACCAGCAAAAGCTGGAAGAAATTACCACGCAACTTGATTTGCTTAACCGTTTATTAAAAAAACACGGAGCAACAAACGAGCAGGAGCTTGTAAAAATTAAAACCGATATAGAAGAAAAATTACAACAATTTAATTCTATTGAAGAGGAGATACAAAAATTACAAGCAGAGTTGAAAAAATTAAACGAAACAGTTCGTACAAAGGCAAAAGCACTTTCAGATAAACGTAAAAAAGTAATTCCGACAATAGAAACTTCGGTACGGAATATGCTGGCAGATTTAAGTATGCCGAATGCACAGCTGGTAATTAATTGCAGCGCAACCGAAACGCTTACTAATTACGGTTGCGATGAGTTGCAGTTTTTATTCTCAGCCAATAAGGGCTTGCCTTTAAGCGAGCTGCACAAAGTTGCTTCGGGTGGTGAGTTATCGCGTTTAATGCTTTGCTTAAAAGCACATCTGGCAGAAAAAACTTCGTTACCTACTATTATTTTTGATGAGATTGATACAGGTGTATCAGGAGATGTGGCGCATAAAATTGGCACCATACTTTTACACATGGGTAAAAACATGCAGGTGGTTGCCATTACGCATTTGCCGCAATTAGCATCAAAAGGCAAACAACATTTGTTTGTGTATAAGCAAGATATAAAAGAGCAAACCCAATCGGAAATTAAAACGCTTACGGCTGAAGAGCGTGTAGTTGAAATCGCAAAAATGTTGAGTACAGGTAAGCCAACCGAATCGGCCTTATTAAATGCCAAGGAACTTTTAAGTTTGAAGAATTAATTTTTTGAATTACAAATCCAATTTATTTTTAATGCTTGTAAATTCTGCTTTATCTTTAAAGTAGTTGATGAAATACTGTAATTTATCGAGCATTATTTTATGGTCTTTAACGATGTAGGATGGAAGTGAAAAACCCAATGTATCGGCAAACTCCCAGGGGTGGAAATATAAATTTACATAACCATAGGTATCTAAACATTTTTGTACCTGTTTGCAAAACCAGGTAACAGAACAATTTTTAAAGCTTAACCAAAATAACGGAATGCGCAGGGTAGGGGTTACGGTTGCAGGGAAAATTATCAGGTCATTTTTTTTGAAAATAGTTTTTGATGCCCGAAAATGATTGTACCTGCCCGGAATAAAAGTTGGGTTGAGCGAGGAGTCGTATAAATATCCCGCGTCTTGTAAATCGGCATAGTTAATTGAAGCCATGCGTGGCATTCTGAAACCCACTACTTCGGTTCCACTAATATTTTGAAGAAGTTCTTTCGCTTTTTTTAAATCGGATGGATTGAAAGAAGAATGAAAAAAACTATGCGAGGCAATTTCGTGCGAAGCGGCAAGTTGTTTTATCTGTTCCGGTTTTTGTTGCGCGTAGTTTGCGGTAGTAAAAAAAGTGCAGGCTATTTTTTCTTTTTCCAATAATGGCAACAAAGCATCCATGCCCCGGGAAGTGATTTCTATTTGCTCGGTATCACTTATGGGGTGCTTATACTCAAGGGGTAAATCGAACTCCTCTAAATCGAATGTGAGACAAATAGCAGGGCGTTGTTTCATATTATGATTTAAGTTTTCCGAATGATGAGCGAATTAAAATAGAAGCAAAGTTCAACGTTTCGTGTAAAATGGTTTTTGAGCTCATGCGGGTAAACTTTACCCCTTCGCGCAATTCAACATCGATGGTAGAAACTTTTATATTTTTATTTTGATACGCCATGCAAACAAATTCGGTATCGAATAAAAATTGGTTAATGGTTGTTTTAAGCATTAAGGCTTTTCCTTTTTCTGAAAAACCTTTTAAGCCCGATTGCGTATCGGTATGCGGAATTTTTAAAAAAACCTTATTCAAAAAATTACAGGCTTTAGATACCAGTTTTCTTTTCAGGGCTAAGTGTGTATAGTAAGCTTCGTTTCTTATACCAACCACTATATCGCTGTTTGTTTTTAGTTTATCGTAAGCTTTACGCAAGCAAGTCATTTCATACGGAAAATCGTAATCGGTATAAAGCACAAAGGGTGCTGAGGTTTCTGTTACGCCCGCTCGCACGGCAAAACCTTTGCCTTTGTTTTCGGTATAAGAAACAATTTTTATATCCTTAATTTTTTCTTGCAATGTGCGCGTTACAATTTCGTCAAAATTTTTGGTTGAGCCATCGTTTACAAATACAATACGGAAGTTAACGTCGGAAAAAACAACTTTCAATTCGTTGTAACGGCTAATGTATTTTTCTGCCCAGTTATCGCGTGGGTTAAAAACAGGTTGTACTATTTCTAAATCAAACAATGGCACTGCTTTGTAAAGGTTTGTAAGTAAGTAACTCGTAAAATAATTTCAGCCAAATTAATAAGCAGGGAATAACGCGGATTTTTAATGGCACTAAATATTGTTTACGTAATGCTGCCGGAAAAATATCGGTTGGTAATAAAATACAGGCAACAATTAGTAAAATAAGTAAAGCATTATTTAAGCCATTTTTGGGTGATATGGCGTACCAAATGGCTGCGCCTGTAATAGCAATAATATAGGTAGGTGATTCGGCAGCGTGATTAAAAATTACTACAAAT
>Ga0210394_10000795_pt1 | contig 58671 bp, 52 predicted proteins | sample IncBWC12MmetaG_FD_160121 | JGI IMG/M metagenome (GOLD analysis project Ga0210394, IMG submission 160121) | Forest soil microbial communities from Barre Woods Harvard Forest LTER site, Petersham, Massachusetts, United States - Inc-BW-C-12-M | ecosystem: Environmental > Terrestrial > Soil >...
CGACGCTGGCGCGGAAAATGTCGAGCGTCGCCATGGCGACTTTGAAACCATCGCCCGGCGCGCCGATCATGGCGGAGGCCGGCACGGTGACGCGCTCGAATTTCAGCCGCGCCAGCGGATGCGGCGCAATGACGTCGATACGCTCGCCGACGGAAAAGCCCGGCAATTTTCCCGGCAACAGAAACGCCGAGAGACCCTTGGCGCCGGGGCCCTCGCCGGTGCGCGCGAACACCACGTAGAGATCGGCGATGCCGCCGTTGGAAATCCAGGTCTTCTCGCCGTCGAGCACAAAACCGTCGCCGTAGCGCTTGGCGGTCAGCGCGATGTTGGCGACGTCGGAGCCGGATTGCTGCTCGGTCAGCGCGAAGGCTGCGATGGCGCCGCCGCTGCGCGTACGTTTGAGCCATTCGCGCTGCTTGGCGTTGCCGAACAGGCTGATCGGTCCGGCGCCGAGGCCCTGCATGGCAAAGGCGAAATCGGCGAGACCATCGTGGCGCGCCAGCGTCTCGCGGATCAGGCAGAGCGTGCGTACATCCAAAGCTGCCGGCGCGTCAGGGTCCGGCGCAGTATGAGCCAGCCAACCATCGCGGCCGAGCTTTTGCACCAGGTCGCGGCAGGCGGCATCGACGTCGCCGTGATCCACCGGCAGGTTGGCCGCGCACCATTGCTCGAGGCTAGCGGCCAGCGCGCGATGGCGGTCGGTGAAGAACGGCCAGCTGAGAAAAGTCTTGTCCGCCACTAGTTGCCCTCGAACACCGGTTTTTGCTTGACGACGAATGCCCGATAGGCGCGCTCGAAATCTTTTGTCTGCATGCAGATCGCCTGCGCCTGCGCCTCGGCCTCGATGGCCTGATCGAGGCTCATCGACCATTCGGCGACAAGCTGCGTCTTGGTGATGCTGTTGGCGAAGGTCGGCCCCGCCGCGATTTTTTGCGCGAGCGCCAGCGCTTCGTGCTCCAGCGCATCGGCGGCGACCAGCTTGTTGAAAAAGCCCCAGGCTTCGCCTTCCTGCGCCGTCATGGCGCGGCCGGTGTAAAGCAATTCCGCGGCGCGGCCCTGGCCGATGATGCGCGGCAGGATCGCGCACGCCCCCATGTCGCAGCCGGCAAGGCCCACGCGATTGAACAGGAACGCGGTCTGCGCCTGTGGCGTCGCGAGGCGCAAATCCGAAGCCATGGCGATAATGGCGCCGGCGCCGGCGGCGACGCCGTCGACCGCGGCGATGATCGGCTTGCCGCAATGAAGCATGGCCTTGACCAGATCGCCGGTCATGCGCGTGAAGGCGAGCAAGTGCTTTGCGTCCATGGCGACCAGCGGCCCGATGATCTCGTGCACGTCGCCGCCGGAGCAGAAATTGCCGCCGTTGGGCAGGAACACCACGGCATGCACGTCGTCCGCATCGGCAAGCGCGCGAAACATGTCGCGCAGCTCGGCATAGGACTCGAAGGTCAGCGGATTCTTGCGCCCCGGACGGTTCAGCTGGATCGCAGCGACAGCGCCGTCCATGCGCCAAATAAAGTGTGTGGGCTGCAGCGCCGCCATTTTTTTGGTCATGCTTCGCCCTCCCAGTCGCTGCGGAACGATTTCAGCTTGGCCGACATCTGCTCGGCGTCGCGCACCGAGAGGCCGCCGAGCAATTCGTCGACCCAGCTTTCATGCGCCGCCGCCATGTCGGCGAACAGCGTGCGGCCCTTGCGGGTGAGGCTGATGAACGAGGTTCGGCGGTCGCCGTTGCGTTGCGCGCGCGCGACCAGCCCGTCGGAAACCAGGCGATCGACGATGCCGGTGATGTTGCCGTTCGACACCATCAGGAAGCGCGAAATCTCGCTCATCAGCATGCCGTCGGGCTTGCGGTAGAGTGCCGCCATGACGTCGAAGCGCGGCAGGGTGGCGTTGAACTGCACCTTCAGCCGCTCGCGCGCCACGCTTTCGATCAGCCGGCTGGCGCGCAACAGCCTGATCCATAGTCGCAGCCGCGCCTTGCTGTCGCTTTCCTTCAGCTCCGCGACGGCGGGCAGCGGCGCGCTCACCATGTCTCGCCCCCGGACACCGAGATCGCCTGGCCGGTGATGCCGGCGGAGCCTTCCGTGCACAGCCACAGCACCGCGTCGGCGACTTCCTGCGGCTGGATGAAACGGCCTTGCGGGTTGTTGGCCTCCAGCATTTTGCGCGCCTCGGCCTCGCTGAGTTTCGCCGTCGCGACGATGCGGTCGACGGCGCGATCGAGCAGCGTGGTTTCGGTGAAGCCCGGACAGACCGCATTCACGGTGATGCCGGTCTTCGCGGTTTCGACGGCAAGCGCGCGCGCCAAGCCGACGACGCCGTGCTTGGCGGCGACATAGGGCGCCACATAGGCGTAGCCCTTCAGCCCCGCCGTCGAGGCCGTGAAGATGATGCGTCCCCATTTTTGCTCGCGCATGCCGGCGAGCGCCGGCTGCACCGAAAAAAACGCGCCGGTGAGATTGACGGCCAGCATCCTGTTCCAAAGCTCGAGCGAGACGGCTTCGGCCGGCGCGCTTTCCGCCGCGCCGGCATTGGCGGCGACGATGCCGAATTTGCCGCGCGCTTTCTGCGCACGCTTGTAGAGCCGTTCGATCGAGGCCTGATCGGTGACATCGGCAGCTTCGACATGAATGTTTTCGTGCCGCTCGGCGGTGAATTCGAGGTCTTCCAGCCGACGCCCGCAAATGGTGACGCTGGCGCCGGCATCGGCCAGGCCGAAAGCGATTGCCGCGCCGATGCCGCTGCCGCCGCCGGTGACGAGTGCGTGTTTGCCTGTGAGGATGGTCATCATACCGCCGTTGTTGTTGGCTCGCTGCCGCCGGAAAGCCGATAAAGTTGATCGCGGCCAGCATAGTAAGGCTGAGGCCAGGCCTCGCCGCGGTCGCTGAGTTTTGCCGCGGCGTGCAAGGTCCAATACGGATCGGCGAGATGCGGCCGCGCCAGGCAGACCAAGTCGGCGCGGCCGGCCATCAGGATCGAGTTGACGTGGTCCGGCTCGAAGATGTTGCCGACCGCCATGGTCGCCATGCCGGTCTCGTTGCGGATGCGGTCGGAGAACGGCGTCTGGAACATGCGGCCATAGACCGGCCGCGCGGCGATCGAGGTTTGGCCTGCCGACACGTCGCAGATATCGACCCCGGCCTCCTGCAACAGGCGGCTGATGGCGACCGCGTCGCGCGGCTCGATGCCGTTGGCGCCAACCCAGTCGTTGGCGGAAATGCGCACCGAGATCGGTTTCTCCGCCGGCCACACCGCGCGCACCGCGTGAAAAATCTCCAGCGGATAGCGCATGCGGTTTTCCAGCGAGCCGCCATACGCATCAGTGCGCTTGTTGGTCAGCGGCGTGATGAACGACGACAAGAGATAACCGTGCGCGCAGTGGATTTCGAGCATGTCGAAACCGGCGCGCGCCGCCATCTCGGCCGACGCCACGAATTGATCGCGCACCAAATCCATGTCGGCGCGCGTCATGGCGCGGGCGACCTGGTTGCGCGGCGACCAGGCGACTGCCGACGGCGCCAGCACCGGCCAATTGCCGGATTTGAGCGGCGCGTCCATCTCTTCCCAGCCGAGCTGGGTCGAGCCCTTGGCGCCGGAATGGCCGAGCTGGCAGCAGATCTTTGCGTCGGTCTCGGCGTGGACGAAGTCGACGATGCGCTGCCACGCCGCCTCGTGCGCCGGCGCATACATCCCGGTGCAGCCGGGGGTGATGCGGCCTTCCGGGCTGACGCAGGTCATCTCGATGCAGACGAGCCCGGCGCCGCCCTTGGCGCGCTCGCCGTAGTGCACCAGATGCCAATCGGTCGGGCAGCCGTCGATCGCTTTGTACTGCGCCATCGGCGACACCACGATGCGATTTTTCAGCCGCATGTCGCGCAGCCGAAACGGCGCGAACATCGGCCGGCGCACCGTGTTGTCGCCGGCGCCGGCGAGGCGCTGGAACCAGGCTTCCGCGCCTTCGAGCCATTTCTTGTCGCGCAGCCGCAAATTCTCGTGGCTGATGCGCTGCGAGCGCGTCAGCAGCGAATAGTTGAACTGCACCGGATCGAGATGCAGGTAGCGCTCGACGTCCTCGAACCATTCCAGCGAATTGCGCGCCGCCGATTGCAGGCGGAGAACCTCAGTACGCCGCGCATCCTCGTATTTCGCAAACGCCGCAGCCATGGTCGGCTCGCTGCGCAGGTAATTCGCCATGGCGATCGCGCTCTCCATGGCGAGCTTGGTGCCGGAGCCGACCGAGAAATGCGCCGTCGCGGCCGCGTCGCCCATCAGCACGATGTTTTCATACGACCACTTCTCGCACAGCACGCGCGGAAAATTCAGCCACGCCGAGCCGCGCACATGCGCCGCATTCGACATCAGCCGGTGGCCGCCGAGGTATTTTGCAAAAATCCTCTCGCAGGCGCGACAGTTCTCGTCCTGGCTCATCGTGCCGAAGTCGAATTTTTGCCAGGTGTCGTCGGCGCATTCGACGATGAAGGTCGCGGTGTCGGCATCGAACTGATAGGCGTGCGCCCAGATCCAGCCGTGCTCGGTCTCTTCGAAAATGAAGGTGAAGGCATCGTCGAATTTCTGGCGGGTGCCGAGCCAGACGAATTTGTTCTTGCGGGTCTCGACGCCGGGCTTGAAATGGGTGGCGAATTCGTTGCGCGTCCTGGAATTCAGTCCGTCGGCGGCGACGACGAGGTCGTGGGTCTTGGCCAGCTCCGCGGCGCCGGCGACCTCGGTCTGGAACCGTAGATCGACGCCGAGGCCGCGGGCGCGCTGTTGCAAGAGTTGCAGCAGCTTCTTGCGCGCGATGCCTGAAAAGCCGTGGCCGGTCGAGACGATTTTCTGGCCGCGATAATGCACGGCGATATCGTCCCAATAGGCGAAATGACGGCGGATCTCTCCGGCGCTCAGCGGATCGTTCTTGGCAAGGTTCTCGAACGTCTCGTCGGACAGCACCACGCCCCAGCCAAACGTGTCGTCCGGCTTGTTGCGTTCGAACACGGTGATGTCGTGCGTGGCGTCGCGCAGCTTCATGCTGATCGCAAAATAAAGGCCCGCCGGGCCGCCGCCGAGGCAAGCGATCTTCATGGCTGTCGCCATCCTGCTTGACGCGCACCAATAATGGCACGGCAGATGATATATTTCAAGCTTGAAGATTTAAGTTTGAAGCTTTATCCCAAGCCTTCCGTGCGCTTCGGCGCTGTGCCATCATAGCCTTGTATTACTTGGGGTTTTCGCGTCAGTCGGCAGGGAAGGTGGGTAGATGAGCGGCAATCCAACGGTCGCATCGGTCGTTGCGCAGGACCTCGCCGGCTATGGCGCGCGGCGCTGCTTCGGCCTCCTCGGCACCGCCAATTTCAAGATCTCTCATGGCCTGGTCGAAGCCGGCGTCGAGCTGATTTCCGCGCGCCACGAAGGCAACGCCGCCGCCATGGGCGACGCCTATGCCAAGGCGAGCGGCGAGCTCACGCTGGTCAGCGTGCATTCCGGCCCGGGGCTGACCAATGCGCTCACGGGCATCGCCGAAGCCGCGAAAAGCCGGACGCCGCTCGTCGTGCTCGCGGGCGATGTCCCCAACGGAGCGGTGAAAAATAATTTTTACATCGAGCAGGGCGAGATGGTGCGGTCCGTCGGCGCGGTGTCGGAGCGGCTGCATACGCCGGGCTCGGCGCGCGAAGACATGTTGCGCGCCGTCACCCGCGCGCTGCGCGACCGGCAGACCGTGGTGTTGAGCATGCCGCTCGACGTGCAGCACGCGTCGATTGCCTCGAATTTGCCGCCGCTCGAACTGCCGCCGGCGCCGGGCCGGCTGCATCCCGATCCGCGCGCCGTCGAGCGCCTCGCCGATGCATTGGCGCGCGCGCAGCGTCCTCTTATCCTCGGCGGCCGTGGCGCGGTGATCTCCGATGCCGAGCAGGATTTGGTCGCGCTCGGCGACAGCACTGGCGCGCTATTGGCGACATCGGTGTGTGGCCACGGCCTGTTCTCGGGAAATCCCTGGTCGGTCGGCATCAGCGGCGGTTTTTCCTCGCCGGTCGCCGATGAGCTGATTTCGGAGAGCGATTTTATTTTGGCGTTCGGCGCCAGCCTGACGCAGTGGACCACCAAGAAAGGTAAGCTGATCGCGCCCGGCGCCACGATGGCGCAGGTCGATGTCGACGTACCGAAACTCGGTTATCAGATGCCAGTGCAGCTTGCGGTGCATGGCGACGCCAAGGCGACTGCGGAAGCATTGCTGGCGGAGCTTGGTAAGCGGGGCGGCAGCAAAACCGGTCGCCGCAATAACGCAATGCGCGAGCGCATCCGCGCTGGCGACAATCATCACTTCCCGCATCCCGACGAATCGAGCAAAGAGTTCATCGATCCGCGCACCTTGAGCAAAGCGGTCGATGCCATCCTGCCGGCGGACCGCGTGGTGGCGTCGGATTCCGGGCATTTCTGCGGCTGGGTGCCGCGCTATCTGCGGGTGCCGAACGCGCGCGCCTCGTGTCTGAGCCATTCGTTCCAGTCGGTCGGCCTCGGCCTGCCTTCGACCATCGGCTTGGCCATCGCCAATCCCGGAAAGCTCGCGGTGCTCGGCACTGGCGACGGCGGTTTTTTGATGTCGATGGCCGACATGGAGACCACGGTCCGGCTGGGCTTGCGGATGTGCATCCTGGTCTACAACGACGCGTCGTACGCTGCCGAAGTGCATTACTTCGGTCGCCAAGGCTTTTCCACCGACATCGTGAAATTTCCCGACACCGATTTCGCCGCGATCGCCCGCGGCTACGGCGCGCGTGCCGCCACGGTGCGCACGTTGGCCGATCTCGATCCGGTCAAAGCCTGGGTCGCCGAAGGCGCGCCGGGCGTGTTCGTGATCGACGGCAAGATCAATCCGAACCTCGAAGCCGACTGGCACGCCGAGCATTTTCCCTCTTAACCCTCCCCACAAGGGGGAGGGGAAAGTGCAAGCGTGCCGCTAAATATTCCCGCCAACGCTGCGCGCCGGCAAATAATGCAGCACGCGGCGCTCGACCAAAATCACGCCCAGATAGGCGATGGCGCCGACCACGGTGAGCATCACGATCGAGACGAACACCAAGGGCGTATTGGCCTGGCCCTCGCCGAAGGTGAGCAGATAGCCCAAGCCGACATTGCCGCCGACCAGTTCGCCGACCACGACGCCGACCACGGCGAGCGTGGCGCCGATGCGCAGGCCGGCGAACATCGGCGGCATCGAGGTCGGGAATTCGATCTTCCAGAAAATTTGCGCCCGCGTCGCCTTGAAGGCGCGGGCGAGATTGATCAGATCGGGATCGACGGTGCGCACCGCGGTGAGCACGTTGACCATGACGGGGAAGAACACGATCAGGATGGCGACCAGGATTTTCGGATAGACCGTAAATCCCATCCACAGAATGAACAGCGGCGCGAACGCCACCTTGGGCGCGATCTGCAGTGCCAGGATATAGGGCGACAGCGCCAGCTCGGCGACGGGCGACATGCCGAGCACGTAACCGGCGAAAGCGCCGAGCAGGCTGCCGAGGATGAAGCCAGCCAGCACTTCGGCGACGGTGACGCCAGTGTGCAGCAGCAGGTGGTCGAACTTTAAGGCATGAACGAACTCGGCAGCGACCGCGGACAGCGGCGGCACGATGAAGGACGGGATGCCGAGCAGGCCGGGTCCCCATTGCCATGCCGCCAGGAAAATCACCAACATCGCGACGCTGGCGGCGGTTCCCTTGCGCATCTGCGCCGAGCGTGCGTCGCCGCTCACGCGCCGCCTCCCGCCGCCTGCTGCTCCAGCGAAGCGTGGCCGATGTCGAGGCGATCCATCAGCCGCGCGACGTAATCGTTCACTTTTGGATCGTGGCGCCGCGCGATCGGATTGTCGCGCCCCGCCATGTCGATGGCGATTTCGTCGATGATGGCGCCCGGGCGCCGGCTCATGACCAGCACGCGGTCGGACAGCGTCACCGCTTCGGCAAGATCATGGGTGATGAGGAGCGCCGTCTTGCCCGCGAGCTTGAGCGTCTGCGCCAGGTCGCGTTGCAGCACCATGCGGGTCTGCGCGTCCACCGCGGAGAACGGCTCGTCGAGCAGCAGCACGTGGGGATCGACGGCGAGCGTGCGCGCCAGCGCCACGCGCTGGCGCATGCCGCCGGACAATTGATGCGGATAGTGATTGGAAAATTCCGCGAGGCTGAAATTTTCCAACAGCGCTTGCGCCCGCTGCCGGCGCTCGACCGCCGGGACACCCTGGATCTCCACGCCGAACATGACGTTCTCGGCGACGGTGCGCCATGGCAGCAGCAAATCCTTCTGCAGCATGAAGGCGACGTGGGCGTTCGGCCCGGCGACCCTCTCGCCGTCGACGAAGGCTTCGCCCTCGCTCGGCGCCGTCAGCCCTGAGCCGATATTGAGCAGCGTGCTCTTGCCGCAGCCGCTCGGCCCGATCAGCGACACCACTTCGCCGTCGCGCACCGAAAAGCTCACGCCCTGCACCGCGGTGAGCACGCCGCGGTTGCCAGTCGCCGCAAAACGCATCGTCACGTTGCGGTATTCGAGGCGGACAACGTCGGACATGAACGACCGCTGTTTGTTGGGCCGATTGCGCGCATATCGCCGCCCAAAAAGCTTCAGTATAGTAGCTCAACTATAGTGGCAAAGACTGGGATCGCCGATAGGACGGGGCCAGTGCGGCAACTTCGCCGCCGCCCGCGCACGAAGGAGCAATTTATGTTCGACCGCGTCAACGGATTATCGCGACGCCATTTGCTGCAAAGCGCGGGAGGCATCGCGCTCGGCCTTGGTATTTTGGGTGGCGCGTCGGCGCGAGCCGACGAGACCATCACCTATCTGTTTCCGGCGCCGCCGCTCTTGCCGGCGTTCGGGCCGATCCGGCTCGCCCAAGGCAAGGGCTACTTCCAAAAGGCCGGGCTCACCGTCAATTTCGCCACCGGGCGCGGCGGCGTCGATGTCGCCAAGCAGGTCGGCGCCGGCAATGTGCCGCTCGGTGGCATCGTCGCCGACGCGCCGATCGTGGTGCGGCAGAACGGCGTGCCGGTGAAGATCGTCTGCCTGTTCGGCGGCAAGGGTTTTATGCAGCTTGTGGTGCGCGCCGATTCCGGCATCGAAAAGCCGGCCGACCTCAAGGGCAAGACCATCACGGTGATGTCGTTCCAGGACACCACGTTCTACGCGCTGCTCGGGCTATTGGCGAGCGCCGGCCTGACCAAGGACGATGTCGATATCCAGTCCGCCGGCCCGGTCGGCGTCTGGCAGATGGTCGCCACCGGCAAATCGGTCGGCATGGCCGGCGTGCCGGATTGGATTCCGCCGGTCGAGGCCGCTGGCGTGGCCATCAAGGTGATTCCGACCGACGAGTTTTTTCCGCACATGGCCCAGGCCATCGCCGCGTCCGACCAGATCATCAGGGACAAGCCCGACATGGTGCGCGCCTTCGTCAAGGCGGCGCTGCACGGCATGAAGGACATCATGGACGATCCGAATGCGGCAGCGACCGACTTTGTGAAATTCGTGCCGGAATGGACCGGCAAGGAAGACCAGGTCAAGGAAGCGTTCGCCTATTACGACAAGCTGATCTATCCGGGGCAAAAAGAGCTCGGCGCGGTCGATCCCGAGCGGATGGCCAAGCTGCAGGATTTTTATCTCAAGGCCGGCATCATCGAGAAGAAATCGCCGGTGGATGAGCTATTCACCAATCAGTTTGTCAAATAGCACACTGTCATGCTCCGCGAAGGCGGAGCATCCAGTAATCGCAGGCGGTGAATACTGGATCGTCCGCCTTCGCGGACGATGACAAGGCTATTTCTTCCCGTAACTATCGGTGCCCTGCCAGCCATTCTTGGAAATATCGAAAATGACGCCGTCGGGATCCTTGAACTTGCGCTCGAAATTGCCATGACGTTCGTCGCCGAGATCGAAGAAGAATTTGCCGCCGGCCGCCTCAATTTTCTTCTGAGTTTCGACGAGGTCGTCGACCTGGAAGCCGAAATGGTGCGCGCCGACGAAACCTTTGGGGTTTTTTAGGTCCGAGGCCGCGGTGCCGGCGCCGGTCGAGAAATTGAGCAAGGCGAGATTGATCGTCCCGTCGCTCATGTAGATCGCCGAGCCGATATCCAAATCCTCGCGCGCGATGCGCTTGAGGTCGAACACGGTCTCGTAGAACTTCGCGGCCTTGTCGAGGTCGTTCACGCAGACGGCGAAATGGCGCAGACGGGCCATGGATAAATCCTCCATTCGGGCTGCGCACATCATAGTGCGATGACTTGCATCCGTCACCCTGAGGTGCGAGCAAAGCGAGCCTCGAAGGGCGACGGCCCGGGTCGTGCATCCTTCGAGGGCCGCTGCGCGGCCACCTCAGGATGACGGAAGGAATGAGCAAGCGACACGCCGAGATCGTCGGCGCCGGCTTTGCCGGCCTCACCGCGGCCTGCGCCTTGGCGCAGCGCGGCTGGAGCGTGCGCGTGCATGAGCGCGGCGACCGGCTGCGCACCACTGGTGCGGGCATTTACATCTACGAAAACGGCCTGCGCGTGCTCGAGGCGGTCGGCGCCTATGAGGCCGCGGTCAAGGGCGCGCCGTTCGCTCATACCCGCGAAGTCCGCGACGGCGACGACCGGCTGATCTCGGTGCATCGCTGGCAAGGCAGCCGCGTCTTCAGCATCGTGCGGCAGAACGTCATCAATGCGCTCGCCGCCGCGGCCACGCGCGCCGGCGTCGAGATCGTCCTCAATTCGGCGGCCGAGAGCGCGACGCCGGACGGCGAGCTTCTTCTGGCCGACGGCCGCCGCATCAAGGCCGATTTGGTCGTCGGCGCCGACGGCAGCAATTCGCGGCTGCGCGACGGGCTCGCCCTGTTGGCGAAGCGCAAATATCTGGTCGACGGCTGCACGCGGCTCTTGATGGACAAGACCGCGGCGGAGCGCGCGCAAACAGACGGCGCCAAGACCATAGAATACTGGTCGGGCACCCGTCGCCTGCTCTACACGCCGTGCAGCGAGACCGACATCTATATCGCGCTGACCATGCTCGACAGCGACGAGGTGGCGAAAGCGGTGCCGGTGCGCAAGGACGAATGGAAGCGCGCGTTTCCGCATCTCGACGTGCTGATCGATCGCATCGGCGAGCAGGGCCGCTATGATCGCTTCGACCTGATCAAGCTCAAGCGCTGGTCGGCGGGCAGGGTCGCCATCGTTGGCGACGCCGCGCACGCGCTGCCGCCGAATATCGGCCAGGGCGGCGGCTGCGCCATGATGAACGCGCTGTCGCTTGCGGTTTATCTGGCGCGCGAAGACGATGTCGCCGCGGCGCTGCAAACCTGGGAGCGCAACGAGCGGCCGATGACCGAGCACACCCAGCGCATCTCATACTTCCTCGGCCTGCCGACCACATGGCCGCCGGCTTTGCGCGCTTTCACATTGGGCATGGTGGGCCGCTCGAAATGGCTCACCGCGCAACGCACCCGCACCGCGCTGCACCGGCCGACAGGGACGTGATGCGATTTTCTTGACCTCCCCCTGAAAGGGGGAGGGTAGGATGGGGGTCCGCGGCGGTGAGGCTTGCACACGCGTTGCCGCCGCGGACCCCCACCGGCGAGCTTCGCTCGCTCCTCCCCCTTTCAGGGGGAGGTCAGGGTAGGGGGAGGTAAGATTCTCAAAACGGAATCGTGATGCCATCCAGCGGCGCGTCGCAATTGACGAGGTCGACGCGCTTCCAGGCGATCATGGTGCGGCCGTCGGCCTGCACCAGACGGTGCAGCGCGGTGCCGCCGAACAGACGCTGCTGCTCGCGGCGATACTCGATCATGACGAATTTGGAGCGCACGGTGCAAGCGTGCTTGCCGCTCTCTTCGATCGTGACATTGCCGATCATGCGGCTGGTGCGCGAGCGCGGCTCTTGCGAATACATGCGCGGGCTGGCGAGACGCCGCACGCGGGTCTCCAACAGGCGGCGATCATCGTAGATCAGCGACACCGTCTCGACCGGGTCGGCCTGACCGGGCTCGCTCGGCACCCAATACCAGGCTTCGGGCGTGAACAAAGCGAGCCAATCGTCGAACTTGCCGTCGTCGAGCAGGCGCGCCTCATGCAGCAAAAATTGCTCGCAGCGTTCGAGGTCGAGCGATTGCCGTGCGGGAAGCCGCGCCGTCCGGCCGCGCGACGCGATTGGTCGTCGCGAACGCGACGCTGGTCTCGAACCGCGTTTCGCCTTTCGCGCCATCGGCCGGCGTTACGATGCAACGCGCATTGCGGTATGACCGTTGGTCATATAGCCGAGCCAGGCGTCGAGCATGTTGCGGATATAGACTTCGCTGGTCGAGTTCTGGCCGCGCCGTCCGCCGTGGGCATCCGGCACGTCGCTCTCAAAGCCGCGGCCGATCTCGATCCATTCGGCGCCGGCGCTCGACAAGCCCATGCCGATGCGATTGTAGATTTCGAGATCGTCGGTCAGCACCAGCGAGCCGGTGCCGTTGACCGTATTGGCGAAGCTGATGGTGTTGCGGAACATTTGTTCCGGCGCGCCTTTGAGGCGGAAATTGTAGGTGTGGACGACGGTGCGGTTGACGGCGACCGGATGCACCACGCGCAGCTGCTGGAACTGACTCATGAACGACAGGTTCGGATACACATTGCTGTTCCAGCGCCGCACTTCGAGCACGCGCCGGGTCTCCGCCTTGCCTTTCTTCTTCTCCATAGCCGCGATGTAGTCGCGGAACGCCGGGTCCTTGAGCGCCGCAACCAGCTTGGCGTCGTCGTGATAATCGCCGAGATAGGAATGGCCGTTCGGATAAGTCCAGATGCCGACCTGGGATTCCCAGAAACTGTACGGCGCGCCGTTCTGGCGCATCTGCCGGATGGCGATTTCGCCGGAGCCGTCGGAGTGAACGTCGTCGGGCTGCGCCAGCGCGGCGTCGATCGACGAGCGGTGGGTGAAGATCGGATGCGCCGCGTCGCACAGGTTTTCCAGATAAAGCTTCCAGTTGGCGTCATAGGCGTGCCTGAACACGCCGCCCGCGATCTCGACCTCGCCGTCGGGCGCGCGATCGATCATGTCGTCGAGCGACGTCGTCATATGACCGAGGAAGTCCTCCAGGCTCGGGCCGTCCGGCGCTTCGGTGGCGAAGACAAAGCCGCGATAGCTTTTCACCCGTGCCATCGGCGTCATCGCGGTCTTGGGATTGTTCGGATCGAAATTTTCGGGATAGCCGTGCTGCAGCGGTATCCTTTTGAGCCGGCCGTCCAGATGATAGGTCCAGCCGTGATAGCAGCACTGGAATTCCGCCGCGTTGCCCTTGTCGTTGGCGACCACCAGCGAGCCGCGATGGGCGCACTGGTTGTGGATGACGCGGATGGCGCCGCCGGCGTCGCGCACCAGCACCACCGGCTTCCTGCCGATGAAGGTGCGGAAATAATCGCCGGGATTTTTCACCTGGCTTTCGTGGCCGACATAGATCCAGGCGACGCCGAAAATCCGTTCCAGCTCGAGCTCGAAGATCGCCGGATCGGTGTAAATCTGCCGGTGCACGCGGCCGGGTTGGATGAACGCCGACAGGTCTTGGCTCATCGCGCTTCCTAATTGCCGAAATTCGCCGCCAGATAGTCGGTGATGGTTTTGGCTTCGTCCGGCGTGGCGGTGGCGCCGCGCTCGACCATGTTGGCGACGATGACCGGCCAGGCTTTGTTGCTGCGCTTGATGGCGGCGACCCGTTCGAGGTCGTGGCACAGGCCGCAGCGCGTCTCGACCAGATCCTTGCCGTGGCCGTCCGGCAGTTTGACGGGCTTGGCCGGCGGCAGATTGGCGCCGGGGCCGAGATTGAGTGTGAGGTAGTTCACCACGGTCTCGATCTCGGGCGGCGTCAATTGCGCGCCGCGCAGCACCATGTTGTTGACATAGAACCGCCAGCCCGCGGCGCCGTCGCGGATTTTGGCGATGGTGCCGAGATAGTGGCATTGCGAGCACGCCACCGAAACGATGTCGCGGCCGTCGCCGGCCGGCAACGGATTGGCGTTTTGCGCGTGTGCGGGCACCGCGGCAGCGACAACGAGTGCAAGTAGATACGCGATACGCATGATCACACCTTGCGCGTTCGCTGGTCGGCGAGCGAATAGGGCGGATGCCATTCCGATACCGCGCCAAGACCTTCGCGCTTGATGTGGATGTCGAGGAGATACGGTCGCCCTTCGACCGTCGCGGTTTTGGCACGCGCGAACGCGCCTTTGAGATCGCCCGGCTCCTTGACGGTTTCGCCCTCGACGCCGAAGGCACCAGCGGCCTTGGCAAAATCCACGTCGGGATCGCCGTTGTAGCAGGTCATGTCGCGCGCGGCCTCGAACTGCCGGCCGGCCGAGTTCCAGATGCGATTGCGCTCGTTGTTGTAGCTATGATTGTTGAGCACGATGACGGTGACGGGCGCCTTGTAGCGCGCCATGCTCCACAGCGGTTGCGGGCCTGAGAAGCAGAAACTGCCGTCGCCGACCACGGACACCACCGGCACGTCGGGCCGCGCCAGCTTCACGCCGAACGCCGCCGCCATGCCCCAGCCCAAGACATTCGGGCCGGTGCCAAAATATTGCTTGTCGTCGCCGCCGAACGCCATCAGCGGGTCCATGGTCTTGCCGGAATCGACGTCGGCGACGTAGCAAGTATCGCGGTCGAGATTGGCTTCGAGCTCGAGCCCAAGCCGTTCCATGCTGACTGGAGAGGAATCCGAAAGCCCCCGCGCGATCGCTTGCCGCGCATCCGCCATCTGCGCCGAATAGGCGCGGGTCTTTGCCGCGCGCTGGTCGGCGATATCCTTCAGCTTCGATGCGGTCGCCATGCTGCGGATTGCCGCGGTGAGATCGGCGATTGCCAAGCGCAGATCGGCCACCATGGCGAGATCGACCGGCGCGCTGCGTGCAAGGCTCGTCGGATCGAGGCGGATCGAAATCAGTTTGGTGCCGGGCGCCGCCAGTTCGCCCCAGCGATTGCCGAGATTGAGCAGCACGTCGGGTTTTCCCGGATAGCGCATGGTGCGCAGATGCGTGCCGATGAACAGCGGATGCCGGGTCGGGAACGGTTTCGACCAATAGCCGAGATTGCCCATCTCGCCCGCGACCGGCGCGCCGAGCAGCTCGGCAAGCTCGATCAATTCCTTCTGGCCGCGGCTCCAGGTGACTTCGTCGCCGACGCTGATCAGCGGGTTCTGCGCCTCGATCAGCATGCGCGCGGCTTTTTCGACATCGTCCTTGTCGGGACGGATGCGCATTGGCACATCGAATTTGCTGCGCTCCCAGACTTGCGCTTTCGCGCGGCCGTCCAGCGTGTTGGTCGGCAGCGACAGAAACACCGGCCCGCAAGGCGGGGTGGAAGCAAATTTCAAGCCGCGCCGCGTGGTCTCGGCGATCGCCGCGGTCGATTGCGCCTGCCAGAACCATTTGGTGATCGGCTCCGTCATCAGCTCGTGATGATCGGTCTCCTGCCACTGGTCGCGGCCGAGCGCGTCCTGATCGACGGAGGCGACTGCGACCAGCATCGGAATCTGGTCCTTCCAGGTATTGACCATCTGCGTCATGGCATTGGGCAGGCCGATATTGGCGACGACGACGACGCCGGTGCGCCCGGAGGCCCGCGCATAGCCGTCGGCCATGGCGACCACGGCGCCTTCCTGAATGCCTTTGATCAGATTGATCTCCGGCACGTCGACCAGCGCGTCGAAGATCGGATGATCGCCGGTCGAGGGATTGAAGAAGATGTGCTCGACGCCCGCCGACTTGAGCTGCTCGACGAACAGTCTGCCGCCATTGCCCTCGACCTCGCGGATCGCGGCGGGGGCCGCCTCGGTCGCCGGCGCGGCGCTTTGGGCGGCCGGGGTAAGATTTTGCGCCATCGCTTTGGCCGCCACGGTGCTCATGCCGAGCGCGCTCAATCCGGAGACAAGCTGCCTGCGCGATAGCCCTTGATCGAGGTACTGCTTGATCAGGTCCTTCATGAAACCCTCCCTGCGGCGCGCCCGCGACTGTCATCGCCTTGTCGGCGTTGTTGCGACAAGGTTAGCACCAGCCGGACCGCGGCCAAAGGGCGGGGCGCGTAGAGCTTCAATGCGCATGCGCCGAAATGTGTTGACGGCGGCCCGGAACTTGCATGGTTATTGCATAATTATTGGGCAAATCCAGGCGTAGCGCGTAACAGCATGTCGATCCTCGTCGGCCTCCATCACGCAACGCACTACACCTATAACCGGCCGATCAGCCTCGGCCCGCAGATCGTGCGGCTGCGGCCGGCGCCGCATTGCCGCACCCGCATCCCGAGTTACTCGCTCGACGTCACGCCGGCCCAGCATTTCGTGAACTGGCAGCAGGACCCGCACGGCAATTGGCTGGCGCGCTTCGTCTTTCCGGAAAAGACGACGGAATTTTCCATCACCGTCGATCTGCTCGCCGACATGGAAGTGATCAATCCATTCGACTTTTTCGTCGAGCCTTACGCCGACAAGTGGCCGTTCAAATTCGCAACCGACCTGCGCGAGGATTTGGCGTCCTTCGTCGATCCGGAGCCGGCGGGCCCGCGCCTGAAGGAATTGGTGCAGTCGATTTCACGCGAACCGCGCAACACCGTTGATTTCCTGGTCGAGCTCAACCAGCGCCTGGCGCACATGATCCGCTACATCGTGCGCATGGAGCCGGGCGTGCAGACGCCGGAGGAGACGCTCGCCGCCGGCGCCGGCTCGTGCCGCGATACGGCGTGGCTCTTGGTGCAAATCCTCCGCCACATCGGATTGCCGTCGCGCTTCGTGTCCGGTTATCTCATTCAATTGCGGCCGGACATCAAACCGCTCGACGGACCGGCCGGCAGCGATCTCGACTTCACCGACCTGCACGCCTGGACCGAAGTGTATATCCCCGGCGCCGGCTGGATCGGACTTGATGCGACGTCGGGATTGCTGTGCGGCGAGGGCCACATTCCGCTCGCTGCTACGCCGCACTACCGTTCCGCGGCGCCGATCACCGGCATGGTCGAGCCGGCGGAAGTGTCGTTCGCCTACGACATGAGCGTGAAGCGGCTCGCCGAGCGGCCGCGCGTGACTGCGCCGTTTTCCGACGAAGCCTGGCACGCGCTCGATGCGCTCGGCGAAAAGGTCGATGCCGATCTTTCAGCTCAAGATGTGCGGCTCACCATGGGCGGCGAGCCGACTTTCGTTTCGGTCGACGATTATCAAACGGCGGAATGGAACACCGCGGCGCTCGGGCCGAAAAAGCGCGGCCACGCCGATGAGCTGATCCGGCGCTTGCGCGACCGTTTCGCGCCGGGCGGTTTCCTGCATTACGGCCAAGGCAAGTGGTATCCCGGCGAGCCGCTGCCGCGCTGGGCGTTTGCGCTGTACTGGCGCCGCGACGGCGTGCCGATCTGGCGCGATGACAGCCTGATCGCCCGCGAGACTAATGCCAAGCAGTCGTCGCGCGACGACGCCAAACGCTTCGCCGAGGGGATTGCCGCGCGTCTGGGAATCACGGCGGACTACGTGCAGCCCGCTTACGAGGACCCGGCCGACCGGATGCTCAAGCAAGGTCTCGTTCCCGACAACATCGATCCCAGCGATCCGCAGGTCGACGATCCGGCCGAGCGAGCGCGCATTCTCGACTTGTTCGACCTGACCTTGTTCGATTCCCATCTCGGCCGGCCGGCGGGTTACGTGCTGCCGCTGCAACGCTGGAGCGCGCAGGCAAAACCCGGATGGTTGAGCGAAATGTGGCGCACGCGCCGCGGCAAACTGTTCCTGGTGCCGGGCGATTCGCCGCTCGGCTTCCGGCTGCCGCTGCAATCGCTGCCTTACCTGGCTCCCGCCGATTATCCGCATCTGGTGCCGGCCGATCCGTTTGCCGAGCGCATGCCGCTGCCGCCGGCCAAGGACAAGGCGGCGGTGGCGCCGAAGGCGCCGGTCAAACGTCAAGAGCCACGTACCGGCCCGGCACCGCCCGCCGGCAGCATGCCGGTGCGCACCGCTTTGTCGGTCGAGGTGCGCGACGGACGGGTATGTGTGTTCATGCCGCCAGTCGAAACGCTTGCCGATTATCTCGAACTGCTCGCCACCATCGAAGCGACCGCCGCCGAGCTCGGCCTGCCGGTCCATGTCGAAGGCTATGCGCCGCCGCCCGACCCACGGCTCAATGTGCTGAAAGTCACGCCCGATCCCGGCGTCATCGAAGTCAACATCCAGCCGGCCGAATCCTGGCGCGAAGCCGTCGAGATCACGCAATCGGTCTACCAGGACGCTCGCGCCTCGCGGCTTGGCACCGACAAATTCATGATCGACGGCCGGCATACCGGCACCGGCGGCGGCAATCACGTCGTGCTCGGCGGATTGAGCGCGGCCGACAGCCCGTTCCTGCGCCGGCCCGATCTGCTCAAGAGCCTGGTGCTCTATTCGCTGCGGCGGCCGTCGTTGTCTTATTTGTTTTCCGGCCTGTTCGTCGGACCGACCAGCCAGGCGCCGCGCATCGACGAGGCGCGCCAGGATCTGCTCTACGAGCTCGAAATCGCCATTTCGAAAGTGCCGCCGCCGGGCGGCGCCGAGCCGGTGCCGCCGTGGCTGGTCGATCGCCTGTTCCGCAACATTTTGGTCGATGTGACCGGCAACACCCATCGCACCGAAATCTGCATCGATAAACTGTTTTCGCCCGACGGTCCGACCGGCCGGCTCGGCCTCGTCGAATTCCGCTCGTTCGAGATGCCGCCCGATGCGCGCATGAGTCTCGCCCAGCAATTGCTGCTGCGCGCCATCGTCGCTTGGTTTTGGCGGGCGCCACTCGACGGCAAGCCGGTGCGCTGGGGCACGGCGCTGCACGACCGCTTCATGCTCGAGCATTTCGTCTGGGAGGATTTCCGCGAAGTCTTGGACGATCTCAAAGCCGCCGGCTACGCCTTCGATCCGGTCTGGTTCGAGGCGCAGCGGCAATTTCGCTTTCCACTCTGCGGCACCGTGCATCACGGCGGCGTCGACCTTGAACTGCGCCAGGCGATCGAGCCCTGGTACGTGCTGGGCGAGGAGGGCAATGCCGGCGCTACGGTGCGTTTCGTCGATTCGTCGGTCGAGCGGCTGCAGGTCAAGGTTTTGGGCTTCAACGAAGACAGCCATGTGGTGACCTGCAACGGCCGGCGCGTGCCGCTGACATCGACCGGCCGGTCCGGCGAATTCGTCGCCGGCGTGCGCTTCAAGGCATGGAAGCTCGAATCGTCCCTGCAGCCGACCGTTCCGGTTCACGCGCCGCTGACGTTTGACATCGTCGATACCTGGAACCGGCGCTCGCTCGGCGGCTGCGTCTATCACGTGTCGCATCCCGGCGGCCGCAACTACGAGACATTTCCGGTGAATTCGTACGAAGCCGAAGCGCGCCGCCGCGCCCGCTTCCAGGATCACGGCCATACCGGCGGCTTGATCGATATTCCGCCGCGCGAATTCTCGCTGGAATATCCGCTCACCCTCGATCTGCGGCGTCCGGTCTGAAAGATCCGGCCATGTCAGCGCAGCGCGACACCACAGCCGATCAACAACAAGCCGCGCTGCAGCAATTCGTTGCCGGCTATCGGCGGCTGCCCGGCGTTTTCGACGAGATGATGGACGGCGACGGTCGGGTGCGCGCGCACTGGCAGCCGCTGCTGTCGATGCTCGCTGGCCTCGGCAGCGAGGAGATCAACCGCCGCTTCGCCGCCGCCGATCGATACTTGCGCAATTCCGGCGTGTTCTATCGCGTCTACGAGGATGCGGCGGGCATCGAGCGGCCGTGGCCGCTCAGCCATGTGCCGCTCATCATCGAGCCCGGCGAGTGGACGCAACTGGAGGAAGGCCTGATCCAGCGCGCCGAGATGCTCGAAGCGGTGCTGGTGGATTCCTACGGGCCGTCGACGCTGACCGGCGAGGGGCGCCTGCCGGCGGCGCTGATCGGCGGCAATCCGGAATTTTTGCGGCCGCTGGTCGGCGTTGCGCCGCCCGGCGGCGCGCATCTGCGTTTTTATGCCGTCGACGTCGGCCGCGGCCCTGACGGCCGCTGGTGGGTGCTCAACGATCGCGCCCAGGCGCCGTCGGGCGCCGGCTACGCCATCGAGAACCGCCTGGCGCTGTCGCGCGCGATTCCCGACATCTATCGTACCGCCCGCGTCGAGCGCGTCGCGCCGTTCTTCCAGGCCTTTCAGGCCGAATTGGTGTCGCTCAATCGCCAGGACGACGCGCGCACCTGCCTGCTGACGCCGGGACCGCTGAACGAGACCTATTTCGAGCACGCCTATCTGGCGCGCTATCTCGGCCTGCTCCTGGTCGACGGTGAAGACCTCATCGTGCGCGACGACGGCGTTTTCATCCGCACCGTGTCGGGGTTGCGCCGCACCGAGGTGATCTTGCGCAGGGTCGATGCCGACTTCGCCGATCCGCTGGAGCTCAATGCCGCGTCGCGCCTCGGCGTCGCCGGCTTGTTGCAAGCCGTGCGCGACGGCAAGATCGTCATCGTCAATTCGCTCGGCGCCGGCCTGGTCGAGGCCCGCGCCATGCTGGCGTTCCTGCCGGCGCTGGCGCCGACGGTGCTCGGCACCGCGCTGAAAGTGTCGAATGTCGCGACCTGGTGGCTCGGCCGCGCCGACATGCGCGAGGCGATGATCGAAAAGCTCGACAGCATGGTCGTCGCTTCCGCGTTCACGGAATCGTTCGCCGACGGCCGGCCGGGCAACGAAATTCTGGTCGCCAAGCTCGACGCCGCGCAGCGCAAAAAGCTCATCCAATCGATCCGCGACCGTGGCATCGATTATGTGGCGCAAGAGGCGGTGACGCTGTCGAGCATGCCGGTGTGGCGCGACAACCGCTTGCAGCCGCGGCCATTCACCTTGCGGCTGTTCCTGGCCAAAGTCGGCGAGCGCTGGCAGGTCATGCCCGGCGGCTTCGTGCGCATCGCCGAAAGCGCCGATGCGCGGGCGGTGAGCCTGCAGCGCGGCGCCGCCACCGCCGACGCCTGGGTGCTGAGCCACGGCCCGGTCGGCGAGACGACGCTGTTGCCGACGCCGGAGCGCATGCAGGTGCAGCGCGCCTCCGGCCTGTTGCCGAGCCGCGCCGCCGACAATCTGTTCTGGGTCGGACGCTATGTGGAACGCGCCGAGGCGACGCTGCGGCTCGTTCGCGCCATGATCAATCGCAGCGCCGAGGCCGACGATGCCGCGGCTCCGGTGCTTGGCAGCATCGGCGCGCTGCTCGCCGCCTGGAACGCGATCCCGGACGACATGAACCAGGCGCTGACCGCGCAAACCGCGCGTGCGGTGCTGACGCGGAGCGATCTCGAAGGATCGCTGCCCTACCTTGCCGGCTCAGCGCGCTCGTCGGCCTCGATGATCCGCGACCGGTTTTCGCCCGACGCCTGGCGGGCGATCAGCGATCTCGCCATCATGATCGGCACGCCGCTGCCAATGGGTCCCGCCGAAAGCGCCATCAACGACCGGGTCGAAGCGGCGCTGCGCATCATCGCGTCGCTGTCCGGCCTCGCCCAGGAGAACATGACCCAGCTCGCCGGCTGGCGCTTTCTCGAGCTCGGCCGCCGCATCGAGCGCGCGCTGTTGACCTGCCGCCTGGTGCGCTGTTTCGCGGAATCCGGCGCGCCGGACGGCGGCCTCGACGTGCTGCTCGAGCTCGCCGACAGCCAGATCAGCTACCGGCAGCGCTATGTGATGATCGCGGCGCTGGCGCCGGTCATCGACCTGGTCATGCTCGATCCGAACAATCCGCGCTCGGTGATCTTTCAGCTCGACCGCATCGAGGTCCATCTCGGCGCTTTACCGCGGAGAAATACCGCCGGCCGCCTGTCGCCGGTGCAGCAGATCGCCGCTTCGATCGCGACCCGGCTGCGCACGGCGGACGCCGCCAAGATCGACGACGTGCTGGTCATGGACATCGAGCTGTCGCTGATGAAACTGTCGGATGCGATCAGCGCGGCGTACCTGACCAACAACGAGCGCTCCGATTCCATCTGGGAGGCGCTGGCGTGATCTACGACGTCCGGCAAACCACCACGTGTGCTTATGCATCGCCCGTCGCGCATGCGCGCCACGTGCTGCGCCTGACGCCGGTGTCGCGCGACGGCGAGCGGGTCCATGTCGCCTCGCTGCAGATCGTGCCCGAGCCCGTGCACCGGCGCGAGAGCAGGGATTTCTTCGGCAACGCCTTGACCTGGATCGAGATCGCCGAGCCGCACGATACGCTCACAGTGAAGCTGCAGGCGCGGGTCGCCGTCGATGCGCCGGTTGAGCCGCTGGCGACGCCGGCCTGGGAAACGGTGCGCGAGGAGGCCTTTGCAACGAACGACGTCGGGCCGATGTCGCCGGCGCATTTCCTGTTCCCGAGCCGCATGGTGTCGCTCGACCCCGAGATCCGCGATTACACGCGTGAAAGTTTCTCACTCGGCCGATCCGTGCTCGACGCCGCGATCGAGCTGATCGGCCGTCTGAAGGCCGACATCGCCTACGAAATCGGCGCCACCACGGTCACCACCATGCCGCCGATGTCGTTCGCGCTGCGCCGCGGCGTCTGCCAGGATTTCGCGCATATCATGATTTCTGGGCTGCGCGGCCTCGGCTTGCCGGCGGCCTATGTCAGCGGCTATCTGCGCTCGGCGCCGGCGAGCGAAGCCGCGCGCTTGCAAGGCAGCGAGGCCATGCATGCCTGGGTGCTGCTATGGTGCGGCGGCGGCGCCGGTTGGGTTGGGCTTGATCCCACCAATGGGATTCTCGCCGCCGAGGACCATGTCACCTTGGCGATCGGCCGCGACTATACCGATGTCGCGCCGGTGGACGGTGTTATTCTGGGGTCGGGCCGGCAGCGCATGGGCGTGTCCGTGAACGTGACGCCGGTGCAATAAGCTCCAGCTTGCGCTAACTGCAATTAAAAACTCTCGGGAGGAATACGCATGCGTGCCTATCAACTGCCGAAGGGCGGCGCTGGAATTGAGTCTGTGACCCGCGTCGATATGCCGGAGCCGAAACCGCAGCACCGCCAGGTCAAGGTCAAGGTCGCCGCCTGCTCGCTCAATTTCCGCGACCTCGGCATCGTGCGCGGCACCTATCGCATGTCGGTGCGCGACAACATCGTGCCGCTGTCCGACGGCGCCGGCGAAGTGGTCGAGATCGGCTCAGGCGTCACGCGTGTAAAGGTCGGCGACAAGGTCGCGGGCTGCTTCTTCCAGCGCTGGCCGGGCGGCGAGCCGAGCCAGACCGTGCAGGCAAGCGCGCTCGGCGGCTCGATCGACGGCACGCTGGCCGAATATGCCGTGCTCGAAGAGGACGGCGTCGTCAAAATTCCGGCGCATCTGTCGCTCGAGGAGGGCGCGACGCTGCCTTGCGCCGCCGTCACCGCGTGGCACGCCATGATGGTGCACGCCAAGCTGATCGCCGGTCAGACCGTGCTGCTGCAAGGCACCGGCGGCGTCTCGATCTTCGGCCTGCAGTTCGCCCATGCCATGGGCATTACGCCAATCATCACATCGTCGAGCGACGACAAGCTCAAGCGCGCCAAAACGCTCGGCGCCGCCCACACCATCAACTACAAGACGACGCCCGATTGGGAGAAGGCGGCGGTGACGTTCACCAGCGGCCGCGGCGTCGATCAGGTCGTCGAAGTCGGCGGCGCCGGCACTTTGGCGCGCTCGTTCGGCGCCATCCGCATCGGCGGCAAGATCTCGATGATCGGCGGCCTGAGCGGGGCGGCGACCGAGCTCAATCCGGGACTGATCCTCGGCCGGCGCGCCAATGTGCAGGGCATCTCGGTCGGCTCGACGGAAATGTTCGAGGCGATGAACGCGGCGATTGCCGCCAACGCGATCAAGCCGGTGATCGACAAGGTATTCGGCTTCGACGAGGCGCAGGCGGCCTACAAGCACATGGCCTCGGGCACGCACTTCGGCAAAATCGTCATTCGCGTGTGAGCCGCGTCGCGGTCGCACGTCGCACCGTCAGGTTTCGGGTGAGGAAGATGAAGGAGAAGATCGCCGCCAACGCGCTTCTGCGCCGTGGCGGCGGGATCATTTGATCGCTGTCGAAACCGTCGAGAGTGTGGTCTTCAGCTTGGTGCCGAGACCGGTGATCACCGGGATGACCGCGACCGCGATTCCTGTCGCGATCAGGCCGTACTCGATGGCTGTGGCAGCGCTTTCGTCTTTCCAGAACTTGACGATGAGACGCATTCACGATGCTCCATGCAGATCGGTTTATCCTTATAATTGAAGTCTTATCGCGGCCTTAAAACCGCTTATGGCGCATAAGGGTACAAATTTAAGAGAGCTTTTACCGTCACACGACGTACCGCGCCGGTTGTGGCGTTCGTTGTCAACTGGAATGGAACTCGTTCTCGATTCTTAAGATTTATCGCGCCATCCTGCGCCCGAACCGAACTGCTCTCAGAGGTCCGAGGGTTTCCATGAAACTGTACGCACCCAACGTCGCTTTGTTCGTTATTGCCGGCTGTCTGGCCATGCTCGGCGTGCTGGCCGCATTTCCGATCGCGCTCCCGATCCCGGCGCTGACCGGAAACTCGGCGTGGTACATCTTCCTCGCCTGGTTCCTGCTGGCCGCCGGCAGCGCCATCCCGCATTCGGACGGCCACAACTCTGAGTAACGGCTGGCGGCGCCGCGTCGCGCTTTTTTCAAAGCTGCGACATTTGGACCCTTTATAAAAGTTTGAGCCGACGGTCCTCGTGCCGGCGCCGCAGTCGCGCCTGCCGCCGCTTAACTCATTGGGAAAGCTTGCTCCTTCCTCTCTCCGCTTGCGGCGTGAGGTGAAGGAGCATTGACCTGCGCGCGCCCACGCGGGAAGAAGTCTGCGGCGACGCCAGGAGAACTGAGGAATGTCCGACCCCGAAGAAAAGAAAACAGGGGGCCACACGCTCGCCGACCACCTCTACGGCCAGAACATCGTGCACGAGCACGGCGAGGATTCCGACCACGATCACGACCACGATTACGACTTCGAGAACGACGACGTTCCGCTCGAGGACAATCCGCTCTGGCGCCAGGACAACGTCTCGCTGATGACGGTCGGCATCGACATCGGCTCGTCGGGCACGCAAGTGATCTTCTCGCGCGTCAATCTGCGCCGGCTGGCCGAGGATTTGACCAGCCGCTATTACGTCGTCTCGCGCGAGACCTTGTTCCAGTCGCCGGTGGCGCTGACGCCCTATCAGAGCGAGGAGCGCATCGACGACGAAAAGCTCGGCGCCATCATCGACGACGCCTATAACGCCGCCAATCTGCACCCCGACAAGATCGACACCGGTGTGGTTATTCTCACCGGCGAGGCGCTGCGCCGCGAGAACGCGCAGGGCATCGCCAAGATTTTGTCGGAGCAGGGCGGCGAATTCGTCACCGCCACCGCCGGCCATCATATGGAATCGATGCTGGCCGCTTATGGCTCCGGCGCCGCGCGTGTTTCCAGCGACCAGGCCAAGCGCATCCTCAACATCGATATCGGCGGTGGCACCACGAAACTCGGCCTGGTCGAGAACGGCAAGGTGATCGCCACCGCGGCCGTGCATATCGGCGGCCGCCTGCAGGTGGTCGAGGACGGCAAGATCGTGCGCCTCGATCCGGCCGGCAAACATCACGCCAAGCGCTCAGGCTTTGCCTGGAATCGCGGCGACACGATCGCGCTGGCCGACATGGAAAAGGTCGCCGACGGCATGGCCGACGCGCTGGTCGCCGCCGTCACGGCGCGGCCCATGCCGCACGATATCGAGCATCTCTATTTGACCGATCCGATCGCCGAGCTCGGCCGCATCGACGGCATCATGTTTTCCGGCGGCGTTTCCGAATACGTCTATCAGCGCGAGGAGCGCGATTTCGGCGACATGGGCCCGCGGCTCGGCCGCGCCATTCGCGAGCGCATCGCACAGGGCGCGTTCCCGTGGCCGGTGCTGCCGGCGGGCGAATGCATCCGCGCCACGGCGCTCGGCGCTTCCGAATACAGCGTGCAGCTGTCCGGCAATACCAGCTACATCTCGGCGCCCGGCGTGCTGCTGCCGCGCCGCAACCTGCAGGTTTTGCTGCCGCCGTTTGTCTGCGAAGAGACCATCGATCCGCAAAAGCTCGCCGCGGCGATCCGCAGCCACATGACGGCGTTCGACGTCGACCCCGACCGCGAGATCGCGCTGGCGCTGCGCTGGACCGGCATGCCGTCCTATGAGCGGCTCGCCGCCTTCGCCGAGGGCATCAAGCGCGGGCTCGCCGAGCACGTCGCCAGGAAACAGCCGCTGTTCATCATGCTCGACGGCGACGTGGCGCAGACGCTCGGCCATATTCTGCGCGACGAATTGCACGTCGAGAGCGAGATGCTGGTGATCGACGGCGTCGTGCTATGGGATTTCGACTATATCGATCTCGGCCGCATCCGCATGCCGTCCTACACCGTGCCGGTCACCATCAAGTCGCTGGTGTTCAGCGAAGATCCGCGCGGCCCGCGCCCGCGCCAGCGTTTGCATCATCACGATCATGATCACGACCATGACGATGCGCACGGTCATGACCACGGTCATCACCATCATCGCCACGATCATGATCATCATCATGATCACGACCACGAGCATTCGCACCATCACCACGATCACGAGGCGTAAATTTTCCCCTCCCCCACCCGGGCCGCGCTTGCGCGCGCCCGAGTGCAAGCTTGTCGGGGAGGGGTAGGGGTGGGGGTCGCGAGGTAATGCGCTAACGTGGACGGATGCGAGCCGCCTCCCGACCCCCATCCCCAACCCTTCCCCACAAGGGGGAAGGGAGCGCGCTGTGGACATGGCTATTGATTGCCGCCGCCGTTGTCGTGGTCGCTTGGCTGGCGCTGGTGCCGCTCGGCTTCATGCTGTGGCAGAGCGTGTTGTCACCGGAAACCGCAGGTTCGGCGGCCCGCTTCACCCTGGACAATTATCGTACCGCTTACGCGAGCGCCGACACCGCGCGGCTCCTCGCCAATTCGCTGCAATTCGCCCTTGGCAGTGCGCTACTCGCCTTCTCGCTCGGCACGTTACTTGCCTGGATCAACGAGCGCACCGATACGCCGTTCAAGGCGCTGTTCTTCGCGCTGACACTGGTGCCGCTGATCATTCCCGGGATTTTGTTCACGGTGTCGTGGATTTTTCTCGGCAGCCCGAAGATCGGCATCGTCAATCTGGTGCTGCAGCGCGTTTTCGCCACCGACACGGTCTTCATCAACATCTACTCGATCCCCGGCATGATCTGGGTCGACGGCCTGCATTATTCGCCGATGGCGTTCCTGCTGATGACGGCGGCGTTCCGCGCCATGGATCCGGCGTTGGAGGAATCCGCCATGATGAGCGGCGCGACGCTGCCGCGCATCCTGTGGCGCGTCACCATTCGGCTCGCGTCGCCGGCGACCGCGGCGGCGCTGCTGATCCTGTTCGTGCGGGCGCTGGAATCGTTCGAAGTTCCGGCGCTGCTCGGCCTGCCGGTCGGCATCGAGGTCTATACGTCGGCGATCTACGACGCGATCCACGCTTATCCGAGCGAAATCGGCCTCGCCTCAGCCTACGGCATGGCGCTGCTCGTCATCACCTCGCTCTGCGTGTTCCTCAATCTGCGCATCGTCGGCCGCGGCAGCCGCTATGCCACGGTGACCGGTAAGGGTTTTCGCCCCCGCGTCATGCGCATCGGCCGCTGGCGCTATGTCACGGCGGCGATTTTTCTGATTTACGTCGCGCTGGTCGTGGTGCTGCCGTTCCTGGTGCTGCTGTGGTCGTCGCTGCAGCGTTTTTATAGTGTGCCGACGATCGCGGCGCTCAAAAACCTCACACTCGATTCCTATCGCACGGTGCTGGCCTATCCCGCCATCGGCACCGCGCTCTGGAACAGCATCGTGCTGGCGCTCGGCAGCGCCACGCTGATCATGCTGGCGACGTCGATCCTGTGCTGGATCGTGGTGCGCACAAAACTGCCCGGGCGCGCGGTCCTCGACAATCTGGCCTCGCTGCCGCTGGTGTTTCCCGGCCTGGTGCTCGGGCTTGCGATCATGGTCTGCTACCTGGCATTGCCGATCGGCGTCTACGGCACGATCTGGATCATGCTGATCGCCTATGTGACGCGCTTTTTGCCTTACGGCATGCGCTACAACACGGCGTCGCTCCTGCAGGTGCACAAGGAGCTCGAGGAATCCGCCGCCATGAGCGGGGCCTCGCTCGCCACCACGTTCGGCCGCATCGTGCTGCCGCTGCTCAAACCCGGCCTGATCGCCGGCTGGATCTACATCGTCATCGTCTCGATCCGGGAGCTGGCGAGCTCCATTCTGCTCTATAGCCCCGGCGCCGAAGTGGTCTCGGTCACCATCTGGGAAATGTGGCAGAATGGCCAATACGTTGAATTATCGGCGCTCGGCGTCATGATGATCTTGGTGCTATTTTGCTTCGTCATGCTGGCCGAACTGGTCGGCCGCCGGTTCGGTGTCGTCGAAGCCTAAGGGAGGAAGAGCGTGCTTAGCGTAAAATCGCTCCACACCGACTATGCGGCCGCGGGCGGCGCCGTGGTCAACGCCGTGCAGGACGTGTCCTTCGACGTGCCCGACGGCGAACTATTCACGCTGCTCGGCCCCAGCGGCTGCGGCAAGACCACGACGCTGCGCTCCATCGCCGGGCTGGAACGGCCGCGCTCGGGCTCGATCGCGCTCGATGGCCGCGTGGTCTATTCCTCGGACAAAGGCATTTTCGTCGCGCCCAACCGGCGCAATTTCGGCATGGTGTTTCAGTCCTACGCCATCTGGCCGCACATGAACGTGTTCAAGAACGTGGCGTTTCCGCTGGAAGTGCGCAAAGCGCGGCCGAGTCGCAAGGAGATCGAGCAAAAGGTCATGCGGGTGCTGGCGACGGTGCAGCTTGCCGAGCTGGTGGATCGCGATGCGACAAAACTCTCCGGCGGCCAGCAGCAGCGGCTGGCGCTGGCGCGCGCCCTTGTCATGGAGCCGCAGCTCTTGCTGCTCGACGAGCCGCTGTCGAATCTCGATGCCAAGCTGCGCGAGGCCATGCGTTTCGAACTAAAGCGCATGCAGCGCGACCTCGGCCTGACCACGATCTATGTCACCCACGACCAGAGCGAGGCTTTGGCGCTGTCCCATGAGATCGCGGTGATGAGCGAGGGCCGCATCGTCCAGATCGGCTCGCCGCGCGATATTTACGAACGCCCGCGCAACAAGTTCGTCGCCGATTTCGTCGGCAGCACCAATTTCATCGGCGGCAGGGTGGCGTCCGCCGCCGCCGGCAACGGCCGCTGCGGGGTCGCGACCGCGCTCGGCGAGCTCAACGTGCAATGCGTCGAGCCGCTGGCCAAGGATATACCGGTGGTTATTTCGGTGCGGCCCGAGGACGTCGAGCTTTTCGAGGCGGCGCCGCCGCGCGAGGACGGCGACAATGTCTGCACCGGCACCGTCGAGGCCAAAGTCTTCCTCGGCGACTATCTGGATTTCCAGGTCAAAGTGGGCGATTCTGTGCTATTGGCCCGCGTCCATCCTTCGCTGCGGACGCCGGTCGGTCACCCCATCCACGTGCGCATGCGGGCGGAGAAATGCGTGGCGCTTGCGGAGCCGGTGGCGCCGCGGGTTGCTGCTTAGATATTCAAGAAGGAGGGCCAAATGGCCAAGAATGCCGTCGTTTCCGAGGAACTGGCAAACAAGTTCAAGACCGAGAAGGAAACGCCGTATACCCGCTGGGTGAAGGCCGAGGGCCTCGACATTATCCCGTCGTTCTATGTGCAGAATTTGCGCACCGTCGAGCTCAAGCCCTGGGCGCGCCGCGGCGGCAACGCGGTGTTTCTCAATCACGATGCGTCGCGCACCTCGAACGATTGCTACGTGATGGAAATTCCGCCGGGCAAAAGCCTGGTCCCGCACCGGCAACTCTACGAGGAGATGATCCTGGTGCTGAGCGGCCGCGGCTCGACCACGGTGTGGAACGACGCCGGCGCCCGCATCACTTTCGAGTGGAAGGACGGTGCGCTGTTCGCGATTCCCTTGAATTGCCATCACCAGCATTTCAACGGCTCCGGCAAGGAGCCGGCGCGCTACGTCGCCGTCACCAATGCGCCGCCGGTGATCAATCTCTACGAAGACGTCGATTTCATCTTCAACACCAAATACGACTTCAAGGACCGCTTCGCCGGCGAGCCGGATTATTTCAGCGCCAAGGGCGAGCAGAAGGGCTTTTTGCTGGCGACGAATTTCGTGCCGGATGCGGTGAACATTCCCTTGATCACCGCGACCGAGCGCGGTGCTGGCGGCGGCCATATCCGCTTCAACATGGCCAAGGGCTCGATGAACTCGCACATCTCGCAATTCCCGATCGGCACCTACAAGAAGGGCCACGCCCATGGGCCGGGCGCCCACGTCATCGTGCTCTCCGGCGACGGTTTTTCGCTGATGTGGCCGGAAGGCGAGGAGCCGCAGCAATATAAATGGGAAGTCGGCACCATGATCGTGCCGCCCAATATGTGGTTCCATCAGCACTTCAATGCCGGCTCGACGCCGGCGCGCTATCTCGCCTTCAAGCACGAGGGCGTCGCCATCCGTAACGCCCAAGGCGTGCCAAAAGCCTGGATCAGCCGCCGGGTCGGCGGCGACCAGATCGACTATCTCGACGAGAAGCCGGAAATCCGCCGCCTGTTTGCGACCGAGCTCGCCAGGCACGGCATCGCCTCGCGCATGGACGCGGCCTACGCCAAGGAGATGGCCGACCTCGGAGTGAAGACGGCGTAATTTTTCACCTCTCCCCGCCGTGCGGGGAGAGGCCGAGCGAAGCGAGGGTGAGGGGCCCTCTCAGCGAGTCTGAGCTTCGCGGACATATTCTGAACCCAGCGGAGAGGCCCCCTCACCCCTCCCTCTCCCCGCAAGCGGGGAGAGGGAGTCGCGAGCCGCGCCGTTGTGCATTACCCTGCCAGCTTGGCTCAATCGCGTCCGGGACAAATGAAGCCAGCTCCGTTCGACTATCACGCGCCGCGGCAGCTCAAGGAGGCCGCCGAGTTGTTGGCGACGCTGCCCAACGCCAAGATTTTGGCGGGCGGGCAGTCGCTGGTGCCGATGATGAATTTTCGTTACGTCGTGGCCGACCATCTGGTCGATCTCGGCGGCATTGCCGATCTACGCGGCATCGCCGTCGTCGACGGCTGGCTGCGCATCGGCGCCATGATGCGCCAGCGCGAGCTCGAAACCGCGCCCGAGGTCGCGCAATATTGCCCGCTGCTGGCGGAAGCATTGCGCCATGTCGGCCATCGCCAGACGCGCAATCGCGGCACCATCGGCGGCAGCCTGGCGCATGCCGATCCGGCCGCCGAGCTGCCGGCGGTATGCGCGGCTTACGATGCCGTCATCTACGTCGCCAGCATCCGCGGCATCCGGCAGGTGGCGTTTGCGGATTTCTCGACCGGTTACATGGCGACCGCGCTCGCGCCCGACGAGATGATCGCCGCCATCGACCTGCCGGTCTGGCGCCAGGGTCACGGCCACGGCTTTCAAGAATTCGCCCGCCGGCACGGCGATTTTGCGCTGGCCGGCGCCGCGGCGCTGCTCGATATCGGCGCCGGCAACGTGGTGCGCCGCGCCGCGCTTTCGCTGTGCGGCGTCGCCGCGTCGCCGGTCCGGGTCGAAGCCGCCGAAGCGCGGCTGGTCGGCCAGCCGCTCGATTCGACGCTGATCCGCTCCGCCGCCGCCGCGGCATGGCTGGTCGAGCCGGTTTCGGATATTCATGCCGGCGCCGAATATCGCCGTCATCTGGCGCAAGTCTTGAGCGCGCGCGCGCTCACCGACGCGGCGCGCCGCGCCGGCGTCGATGTGCCAAATGTCGTGTAGTGTCGTTGTGTAACCTGGTTGTATGGGGCGTATGAGTAAGCAACCGACGCGGGTGACGGTCAACGGCAAGGCGCATGCGCGCATCGTCGAGTCGCGGCTGACCTTAGCCGATTTCCTGCGCCACGAGCTCGGGCTGACCGGCACCCATCTCGGCTGCGAGCACGGCGTCTGCGGCGCCTGCACAGTACTGGTCGATGGGCACTCCACACGCTCGTGTTTGATGTTCGCGGTGCAGGCCAACGGTTGCGAGGTGACGACGGTCGAGGGGCTGACGCCCGAGGGCGGGCCGTCGGTGCTGCAGCAGGCCTTCGTCGATAATCACGGCCTGCAATGCGGCTTCTGCACGCCGGGCATGCTGGTCACGCTCACCGAGCTGCTGCGCGAAAATCCTGCGCCGAGCGAGGGCGAAGTGCGCGAGGCGCTCACCGGCAATCTGTGCCGCTGCACCGGCTATGCCGGCATCGTCAAAGCCGCGCTCGACGCAGCACAGCGTCTGCGTAGCGCGGCGGAGGGCTGACGCGATGGGCGCAAAACATTTCGGTGCGCGCGTGACGCGGCTCGAAGATCCGGCGCTGCTGTCCGGCCGCGGCCGCTTCGTCGACGACGTGAAATTGTCCGGCGTGCTGCACGCCTGCTTCGTCCGCTCGCCTTATGCGCACGCGCGCGTGCACGGCATCGACGCCAAGCCGGCGCTGGCGATACCCGGCGTCCACGCCGTCATCGCCGCCGAGGATCTGCCGGATCCGATGCGCAGCGAAGCGATGCCGATGCTGCTGCCCAATCCGTCGATCTCGGCGCTGTGCACCCAGCATGTGCTGGCGCGCGCCGAAGTCTATTATGTCGGCCAGCCGGTCGCGGTGGTGATCGCCGACACCCGCTACATCGCCGAGGATGCCGCCGCCGCGGTCGCCGTGCATTACGACGCGCTGCCGGCGGTCGGCGACTGCCGCGACGCGATTGCGGATGGCGCGGCGCGCGCTCACGCCGCGCTCGGCTCCAATGTGCTGTCGACGTTCCAGCTCGCTTACGGCGACGTCGATGCCGCCTTCGCCGATGCCCCGCATATCTTCGAGGATGATCTCTGGCAGCACCGCGGCGGCGGCATGGCGATCGAGACGCGCGCGGTGCTCGCCAGCCACGACGCCGCGACCGATCTGTTGACCGTGTGGTCGGGCACGCAGACGCCGCATATCGGCCGCCGCATGCTGGCCGACCTGCTCGGCCGCGAGCTCGAATCGATCCGCATGATCGCGCCCGACGTCGGCGGCGGCTTTGGGCCGAAGGCGATCTTTTATCCCGAGGAAGCCGTGATCCCGGCCGCCGCGCTGAAACTCGGCCGGCCGGTGAAATGGATCGAGGACCGGCGCGAGCATTTTTTGTGCGCCACCCAGGAGCGCGATCAATATTGGAGCGTCGCCATCGCGGTCGATGCAGACGCAAAAATTCTCGGCGTGCGCGGCCGGATGCTGCATGATTCCGGCGCCTTCGTGCCGTGGGGTATCATCATGCCTTACATCGCCGCCGCGACCGTGCCGGGCCCCTATGTGATCCCGGCCTATCAGCTCGACACGATGGTTGTTCTGACCAACAAGGTGCCGACGACGCCGGTGCGCGGCGCCGGCCGGCCGCAGGCGGTGTTCGCCATGGAGCGATTGCTCGACCGCGTCGCGCGCGAATTGCAGCTCGATCGCGCCGAGGTGCGGCGGCGCAATTTCATCCAGCCCGAGCAGATGCCCTACGAGGTCGGCCTGCTGTTCCGCGACGGCAAGCCGCTGATCTATGACAGCGGCGATTATCCGAAAGGGCAGGAGACCGCGCTGGCGCAGGCCGACTACGAAAGCTTCCGCGAGCGGCAACGCGCGGCGCTCGACGAAGGCCGCTTCATCGGCATCGGTCTCGGCAACTATGTCGAGGGCACGGGCCTGGGTCCGTTCGAGGGCGTCACGGTGCGCGTGATGCCGAGCGGCAAAGTCGCGGTCGCGACCGGCGCCACCAACCAGGGCCAGGGCACGCGCACCACGCTGTCGCAAATTGTGGCGGAACAGGTCGGCTGCCGCATCGAAGACATCGTCATGACCATCGGCGACACCGGCGCCATCGCCCAAGGCGTCGGCGCTTTCGCCAGCCGCCAGGCGGTGAATGCCGGCTGCTCGGCGCTCCTCGCCGGCCAGTCGGTGCGCACGCAGCTTGTCGCCCTTGCCGCGCGCGTGCTCGGCGTCAAGGAGAGCGATATCGATCTCGACAACGGCCAGGCCATCGCCGAGACCGGCAACAAGCCGATGATCGGTTTTGGCGAATTGGCGCGGCTGGCGCAGGGCATTCCAGGCGTGTCGCTGCCGGCCGGGCAGGCGGCGGGCCTCGAACACACCGCCTATTACACGCCGCAGCAGGCGGCCTATTGCTCCGGCACCCACGTCGCCGAGGTCGAGGTCGATGCCATGACGGGCGGGGTGAAGATCTTGCGCTACACCGTGGCCCACGATTCCGGCCGCGTCATCAATCCGCTGATCGTCGACGGCCAGGTGCAGGGCGGCGTCGCCCACGGCATCGGCAACGCGCTGTTCGAATGGATGCAATACGACGAGAACGCGCAGCCGCTGACCACGTCGTTCGCCGATTATTTGTTGCCGATGGCGACGGACGTGCCGACCTGCGCCATCGCCCATGTCGAGACCGTCAATCCGCTCAATCCTCTTGGCGTCAAAGGCGCGGGCGAGGGCGGCACCATCCCGGCCGCGGCGGCGATCATCGGCGCCATCGAGGACGCGCTGTCGCCGTTCGACGTGCATTTCGCCGAGACGCCGCTGACGCCGGAGCGCATCGTCGCCGCGTTGCGCGCGGCAGGCGCCTACGAAAAATTATTCGCTGCATGAGGCCGCCGCCATGAACGATACGCCAACCGCAACGACGCCGTTCTGGCGGTTCTCGCTGCAATTCTATGGCCAATCCGGCGTGTCCGACGCCTGCATCGCGTTGCAGGACGGCTGCGGCGTCGACGTCAACCTGCTGCTGTTTTTGTTCTGGCTGGCGTCGGAGCGCCAAATGCTCTCGGCCGAGGAAGTGAAAAAGCTCGACGCCACGATCAAAAGCTGGCGCGAGCTCACCATCATCCCGATCCGCGACACGCGCCGCAAGCTCAAAGGCGCCAAGACCTTCGTCGATCCCGCCAAGCAGGAAGCGCTGCGCGACAAGGTCAAGGCGGTCGAGCTCGAGGCGGAGAAGCTGCAGCAGGAAGCGCTCTACGCCTTCACCCAGACCGGGCCGCTCGGCAAGCCGTCGGAGCCGGCGGCCGCGGCGCGCGGCAATGTCGCGGCTCTCGAGCGGGCGATGGGCGCGGGCTTTCCCAAGGCGTCCGTCGACGTTCTGGTTAACGCCTTCGACGGCCTTGCCGGGCGCTGACCCCTACTGGAACCGCGCCCCGCCGCGTGGCACAACACGGCGCCATAAGAAACGAGGGTAGGAATGGCCAAAACCGCCGCGCGGCTGATTGTCGGCATATCGGGAGCGTCGGGCACGATCTACGGCGTGCGGATCCTCGAAATGCTGCGCAAGACCGACATCGAGACCCATCTGATCATGAGCAAGTCGGCGGAGATGACCTTGGCCTACGAGACCGATCTCAAGGCCAAGGACGTGCGCGAGCTTGCCACCAAAACCTATCCGGTCACCGACATCGGCGCCGCGATCTCCTCGGGCTCGTTTCCGACCATGGGCATGATCATCGCGCCGTGCTCGATCCGCACCATGAGCGAGATCGCGAGCGGCGTGACCGCAACGCTGCTGTCGCGCGCCGCCGACGTCGTGCTCAAGGAGAAGCGCCGGCTGGTGCTGGCGGTGCGCGAGACGCCGCTGCACGGCGGCCATCTGCGCACCATGACCACGCTGGCCGATATCGGCGCCGTGATCGCGCCGATCGTGCCGGCGTTCTACAACCGGCCGAAATCGGTCGACGATATCATCAATCACACCTGCGGCCGCCTGCTCGACCTGTTCGGCATCGATACCGGCACGGTCAAACGCTGGCAGGGCGGCCCGGCAGACTCTTGAAGTCAACCTGAGTGAGGAAACACCATGGACCAGAAACGCTACGATATCGGCCTTGCCAAGCGCAAACAGGTTTTGGGCGACGCCTACGTCGACCGCGCGCTGAACAACGTCGACGATTTCAACCGCGATTTTCAGCGCATTCTTACCGAATATTGCTGGGGCGAGACCTGGGGTGACGAGACGCTGAAACCCCGCGAGCGCTCGATCCTCAACCTCGGCATGATCGCGGCTTTGGGCAAGATGGAGGAATTCGCCACCCACGTGCGCGGCGCGCTCAACAACGGGCTCACGCCGAACGAGATCCGCGCGGCGCTGACGCAAGTGCTGATCTATTGCGGCGCGCCGATCGGCGTCGATTGCTTCCGCGTCGCGCGGCCGATCATCGCCGAGCACGAGAAGAACAAGAAATAATGGGAGCGCCGCCGCTCGATTTCCAGGAACACCTTGCGCGGCTTGAAGCGCAAGGGCTGCTGCGGCGAATCGAGCGGGCGATCAACAAGGACACCGAGCTGCATCCGCTGGTGCGCTGGCAATTCCAGGGCGGGCTCAAGGAAGACGAGCGGCGCGCGTTTTTGTTCACCAACGTTGTCGACTCGACAGGGCGTCGCTACGACACGCCGGTCGCCATCGGCGCGCTGGCCTCGTCGGCGCAAATCTACGCGGTCGGCATGGGCTGCGCGGTCGAGGACATCGGCGATGCCTGGATGCGGGCCATCGCCAATCCGATCGCGCCTGTGAAAGTGACAGCGGCGCCGTGCCAGGAGGTCGTCATCAAGGGCGAGGCGCTGCGCGCGCCGAACGGCGGGCTGAAATCCCTGCCGGTGCCGATCTCGACGCCCGGTTACGACGCGGCGCCGTATCTCACCGCGACCTTGTGCATCACGGCGGATCCCGAAACCGGCGTCCGCAACATGGGCACGTATCGCGCGCAACTGAAAGCCACCGACCGGCTCGGCGTGCGCATGGCGGCGCGCATCGGCGGCGCCGGCGGCTATCTGCATTGGCAGAAATACCGCAAGCTGAAAAAGCCGATGCCGATCGCCATCGTGGTCGGCTGCGCGCCCGTCGTGATGTTCACCGGCCCGCAAAAGCTGCCGATCGATCTCGACGAGATGGCGGTCGCCGGCGGGCTTGCCGGCGCGCCGATCCGCGTCGTCAAGGCCGTCAGCGTCGATCTCGACGTGCCGGCCGACGCCGAGATCGTGGTCGAGGGCTTGATCGATCCCGAACGGCTCGAGCCGGAAGGGCCATTTGGCGAAAGTCACGGCCATGTCGCGCTCGAAGACTTCAACATGTCGATGCAGGTCACCGCGATTACCCACAAGCGATCGCCGGTCTTCGCCTCGATCCTGAGCGAAGTAACGCCGAGCGAATCGAGCGTGATGAAGCGCGTTGCCTACGAGCCGCGCTATCTCGCACATTTGCGCGACACGCTCTCGGTCAAAGGCGTGCGCCGTGTCGTCATGCACGAGCCGCTGACAAACTTGCGCAAAGTGGTGTTCGTGCAGTTTGCGCCGGGCGTGCCGCGCAGCGAAGTCTGGCGGGCGCTGCACGGCACCGCGAGCCTGCAGGCCGATATCGGCAAATACGTCATCGCGGTGAGCGAAGACATCGATCCGGAAAATCCCGACGCGGTGTTCTGGTCGCTGGCCTATCGCGCCAATCCGGTCGCCGACGTGCAGATCGTGCGGTATCGCGCCGCGGGCCATGGCCCGAAATCCCCCACCCAACCCTCCCCCGCTCGCGGGGGAGGGCAGGGAGGGGGCAGCGAAGAATCGACCATGCTGATCGACGCCACGCTCAAGGACATCGCGCCGCCGCTGGCTCTGCCCAAGCGCGAGTACATGGAACGCGCGCGACAAATCTGGGACGAGCTCGGCCTGCCGCCGCTCACCCCGCAGCCGCCGTGGCACGGCTATTCGCTCGGCGATTGGGATGCGGCATGGGACGTTTACGCCAGCCGCGCCGTCAGCGGCCAATGGGAAGAAACCGGCAAGGAAACCTTCGCGCGCCGCCGCGGCGGCCTGACGCCGGAGACGCCGGTGAAGAGCGTCAAAGAGTGATCTCGTTCCCCTCCCCCTTGTGGGGAGGGGTAGGGGTGGGGGTTGGGAGGGCTAACGCCGGCGGTGACAAATGCAATGCATTCGTCGACGCCGAAACGCTACCTCCCGACCCCCCACCCTGCCCTCCCCCACAAGGGGGGAGGGAAAGAAAAAAGCTACCGCGGCCGCACCACCGTATCTACCAGCGCCGGCTTGCCGGCTTTCACTTGCGCGATGGCGCGGCGCAGCGCGCCGGCGATGTCTGCGGGTCTTTCGATCGGGCCTTCGGCGTACCAGCCCATGCTTTTCGCCATGGTGGCGAAATCGGGCTCCGGGCCAGAGATGTCTTGCGCGATATAGGCGCGCTCGACCGGCGTGCCGCGGAAGTTGGCAACGCGGATCTGGTGCTCCCAGTCGTTGTAATAGGCGCGGTTGTTGTACATCACGATCAGCATCGGGATGTTGTTCTTGGCCGCGCTCCACAACGCGCCGGCGTCGAACATCAGGTCGCCGTCGGGCTGGATGTCCACCACCAGGCGGCCCTTGTCGCGGTGCGCCAGCGCGACGCCGAGCGAGGTGCCGATCTGCGTGCCGGTGCCGAGCGCCTGACCGCAGTGGCGGTAAGCCTTGTCGAGATCCCAGAGCTTGTAGCACCAGTCCTGGAGATTGGCGCCGGTCAGCACCCAGTCCTCGGTCTTGATCGCGTCCCAGATTTCGCTGGCGAGCCGCGGCAGGGTGATCGGGAGGCCGTCCCAATCCTTCTTTGCCTCCTCGGCCCATTTGCTGAACATGGCGTCGTGCTTTTGCGTCACGAGCTTGGTGCGCTCGGCGATGGTTTTGGCCAGCACCGGATTTTTGGCGATGCGCTCGCGGCAGATGCGCGTCAGTTCGGGAATGGCGGTCAGCGTGTCGCCGAGCACGCGCAGGCTGCAGGCCGGCATGCGCCCATAATCCATCGACCATTTGCTCAAATTGATCTCGCCGAAGCCGATCTCGATCATCTCGCAGTGCGGCGGATAATGCGGTACCACCTGGCGCTTGGTGCGGTCGTTGAAGTGGGTCGACTTCTCCCAGTCGCGCGTGTCGAGCGAGAGAATGAGATCTGCGTCGCGGAAAATCTCCTTTTCGCAGCTCAGATTGAGCGGATGCCGGTTGGGAAAATTCAGCCGCGCGTGCACATCGAACACTGCAGCGCCGACGGTTTCGGCGAGTGCGACGAGGTTTTCAAAACCGCCCTCGCTGCGCGCCACATATTCGGCCATCAGCACCGGATATTTCGCGGCCAGCAAACGGTCGGCGACGGCTTCCAGCGCCTTCACGTCGGCCGCCATCGGCACCGGCACCTTGTTGTCGGATGCCTTCGGCAGCGCCACGTCCTTCGACAGCGGCTGTTCCTGCAGCCAAGCGTCGTAGCACATGTAGATCGGGCCCTGCGGCTCGGTCATCATCGCCGCGTACGCCCGCGAAAACGAATCCGGCACGCCTTCGATGCTCGATGGCTGATAATCCCACTTCACGTAATGGCGCAGCTGCTCGCCGTTGACATTGGCGGTGTGAATCCAGTCGATGAACGGCCGCCGCCGGCTTTCGTCCATCGGCCCGGTGGCGCCGATGACGAAGACCGGGCAGCGGTCGATATAGGCGTAATAAATGCCCATGGTGGCGTGCAGCATGCCGACCACGTCGTGTACGATCGCCACCATCGGCTTGCCGGTCGCCTTGGCGTAGCCGTGGGCGATCTGCACCGCGATCTTCTCGTGCTGGCAGAGCAGGATCGGCGGCTGGTTGCCGCCGTAATTCACCAGCGAGTCGTGCAGGCCGCGATAGCTGGCGCCCGGATTGAGCGCGATATAGGGAAATGCGTAGTGCTTGATCAGATCGACGATGACGTCGGATTGCCACGCTTTCTCGGCGTAGCTGACGGGCGCATTGGATTTGGTGACGTCGTTCATCGGTCAAGTCCTTGCGGCAATGGAAATTGCGGCAGGACCATACGGGGCGCGCCGCACGGCGGCAACGCCGTTTACGGCCGCACCGCGGGCGATTCCATCGCCATACCGCGAGCGCGCCACATCAGGAAATATTCGAGGTCGACCAATTCGGGCGCGCCAAAATCGTACGGCTCGGCGCGCATGCCGCTCATGCAATTGCGCAGGCGCCGCTGCAACGAGCCGACCTCCTGCCATTCCAGCCGATAGATCGGGTAGCCGGTCGACATCGCCTGCGGCACCAGATTGCCTGCAAGCTTCTTGCCCCAATTGTCGTCGTGGCACTGCGCGCAGGACAGATCGAGCTGGCCCTGGCGCTGCTCGAAAATAGCGCGGCCGGCGGCGATGAACGGCTGCGCTTGCGCATCGTCCTTGACGGCGACCGGCATGCCGCGCGATTGCCGCGCGATATAGGCGGTCAGCGCCAGCAGCTCCTTGCTCTCGAACGGCAGCGCCCCGGCTTTCTGGTCGGTGACGCGGCTCAAGTTGATCTGTTGCTCGAGATCGATGGGACGGCCGAGCTCAGGGGCGAAGGCCGGATAGCGCGCGGCGACGCCCTTCATGCTTTTGGCTGCGTCGCCGTGACAGTCGGCGCATGACTTGTTGGTTGCGCCCGCTTTGGTGCTCCACAAAGTCTCGCCGTCGAGCACTACCAGCATCGCAGGGTTGGCGGTGTCGTCGCTCTGCATGGCGCGGGTGTCGGCGCTGACGAAGTCGCTGTCCGAGCGTCGCCGGTCCAAAGGAATGTCCGCGGCGCGCGCGACAGTCGCCGCGACGATGACCAAAGAGATGACAAACGCCGCCCGGCTCATTCCACGGTGATCGCGGCGGTCTGCACCTGCGTCGCGCCGTGCTGGTCGGTCCAGGAGAACGCCAGGGTGCCGCTTTCGGTGGCGACGGTGAAGAACGTGATGTACGGATTGGCGGCGATGGCGGGATAAAGCGTGGCGTGGAACACTTCCTCGCCGTTATAGGTGCAGACGAAATCGTCGATGATGTCGCGCGGGATCGGCTGGCCGGTGACGCCGATGCGGTAGCCGGTCTCCATCACGTGCGAGATCAGCGTCTTGATCTCGATGACGTCGCCTTTCTTGGCGCTTGCCGGAACATGGATCAGGGCGCGGGCCATCAGGGTTTCGGATCCTCGATGCAGGCTGCAAGCGTGACGATGACGTCGATATCGTCGGACCAGAACGAGCCGTCGGACAATTCGGCGATTGCGGTGACGGTCTGCGAATCGGCGAGCCGGATGCGGGTGGAAAAACTGGCGCGTCCGGCGCGCGGACCGAGCTTGACGCTGATCACGTTCGGTTGCGGATTCTTTTCATTGAAGATGTGGATCGCCTTGACGTAGTCGGCCGCCGTCATCGGGCTCTCGACCGAAACGATGCAAGGCACCGAATTGCCGTTCTCCACGAGCGGCGGCAAATCGAGCTTGACCTTGCCCTTCTTCACCGGGGCTTCGCCGATGACGGCGCGCACCGCGTCCTGCATCATCTCGGGCGTGGCGGCGGCGGGCCGTATCGAAAGCCGCAACAGCGCGCCGCAACCGGCCAGCGCAGCGGCGGCTTGCAGGATTTGGCGGCGGGAGCGGTCTCGGTCCATTGCGGGCTTCACTTCAAAGTCATCAGATAGGCAACGACGTCCTCGACTTCCACTGCCGTGAGCACCGGCTTATCGCGAAACGCCGGCGGTACCCGGGCCAAGCGGTCGACGCGATAGAACGGAGGCATGATGGTTTGCGGATTGAACTTACTGGCATCGACGATGCGCAACCGCAATTGCCCCTCGCCCCACCGCGCCCCGGCGTCGGCAAGATCGGGCGCCATGGTGCCCTGAAACTTGTCTTCCGGGAACGGCCCGGAGTGGCACAACAGGCAAAGCCCGAGATTGTGATTGGCGACGATGGCCCGGCCGCGCGCGGCGTCGCCTTGGCTGCCGGTCAGCGATGCCGGAATGGCGTCGCCGACGATTTTGTAGGCGACGAGCTCCGCATGGCCCGGTGCGACAGACGCAGCGAGCAGCGCCAGCACGGCCGTGGCGGCGCTAGCCGAAAATCTCTGTCGTCGCGGTGCGGAACCAGGCATCGGCGTTCTTGGCGTCCTCGGCGCGCAGCGTCGGCGGCGCATCGAGCGGGCTGGAGTGGATCGAGTTATCGACTTCGGTAAACTCGCCGTTCACCGGATGGAATTCGCCGGTGATCGAAATGGCGTAGCCGGGCGCGACGACGCTGTAGCAATTGCTCGACATCGGCGCGGCGTCCGGCGCGGCGCCGGCGAAGAGGTGCGCGATCGCTGCGGCGCACAGCCTGCCTTCGATTGCGCCGGAAAACGCCGACTTCGGCATGGAACCGGCGAAGGCGGAGTCGCCGATGACGTGGATGTTCTTTTGTTTCAGCGATTCGAACGTCACCGCATCGACCGGGCACCAGCCGGTGCGGTCGACGACGCCGGCCAGCGCCGCGATCTTGCCGGCCTTCTGCGGCGGGATCACGTTGGCGACGGCGTATTCGTAAGTATCGAAATCGGTCTCGATCGATTTTTTTGCAACGTCGATGGACGCGACATTGCCGCCGTTCGACAGCGACTTCCACGCGATCATGTCGGGATAAAGCTTCTGCCACGCATCGAGAAACAATGGCTGCATGGTGAACGTGTCTTTGGCGTCGAGGATCACGATCTTGGCGCGCGGCTTATTGGTTTTCAGATAGTGCGCAATCATGCTGGCGCGCTCGTAAGGGCCGGGCGGACAGCGCGACGGATTGGCCGGCGCGACGATGGCGACGACACCGTCATCGGCCATGGCGACAATCTGCTGGCGCAGCAATTCGAATTGCGCCGCGTCGGTGGTCCAGGCATGCGGCGCCTGCGCCGCGGCGGCTTCGCTGTAGCCGGAGATCGCATCGAAGCGCAATTCGATGCCGGGCGCGAGTACGAGCCGGTCGTAGGGCAGGGTGTCGCCGCTCGACAGCGTGACGCTGCGGGCCTGCGCATCGATGGCGGTTGCCGATGCGATGGCGACCGTGATGCCGGCGGCGGCGATCTTGTCGTAGCCGAACTGCTGCTGTGACAGTTGCCGCAGGCCGCCGAGCACGCCATTGCTCAGCGGCGGTGCGGTATAGGTGCTACGCGCCTCGACCAACGTGATCGCGAGCTTGGCATCGGCGGCGCGCAGCGCGCGGGCACAAGCTGCGCCGGCAAAGCCGCCGCCGACGATGACGACACGCGGCTCAGCTTGCGCGCGCAGCGTCCGCGGCCACAACGCCGCAGCAGCCGCGGCGCTTGCCGCAGCATGCAGGATTTGCCGACGGGTCGCGCGTTGTCTCGCCATTACAAACAAGACGCGGCGGGATTTTACGCCCGCCGCTTGTTCCGCCTTAGGCGGATCTGAGGTCGTTGTTCTTGAGCGGGAAGTTGTGGATGCGCTTGCCGGTCGCCGCCGCGATGGCGTTGAGCACGGCAGGTGCAGCCACCGCAATGGTTGGCTCGCCGACGCCGCCCCAGAACTCACCATCGGGCATGACGATGGCCTCGACCTTCGGCATCTCGTCGATGCGCATCACCTGGTACGTATCGAAGTTCTTCTGCTCGATGTGGCCGCCGCGCACGGTGCATTCGCCATAGAGCATGGCGGAAAGACCGTAGACGAACGAGCCTTCGACCTGGCGCGCGATCTGCTCCGGATTGACGGCATGGCCCGAATTGGTGCCGCCGACGATGCGGTGGATCTTGACCTGGCCGTCGTTGACCGAGACCTCGGCGCAGGCCGCCACATAGCTGCCGAAGCCCATGATCTGCGACAACCCGCGATAGACGCCCTTCGGCGCCGGCGTGCCGTAGCCAGCTTTGTCCGCCACCGCCTTGAGAACGGCGGCGTGCTTGGGCTTGAGATATTTGAGGCGGAACGCCAGCGGATCTTCGCCGACTTCATTGGCCAGCTGGTCGATGAAGGTCTCGACATAGATCGCATTGTGGTTGGTGTTGACGCCGCGCCAGAAGCCTGCCGGCACGGAAGGATTGCGCATGGCGTGGTCGATCAGGATGTTCGGCACGTTGTAGCCGAACACGCCTTCGGCTCCGGCCGGATTGAGGCCCTGGAACGTGACCGGGTCCCTGCCGTCCTTGTCCAGACGCCCCGGGAACACCGTGGAGAGGATCGATTGACCCGAGATGCGCATATGCAGCGCGATCAGGTTCTTGTTGGCGTCGAAACCCGCCGTCATCTTGCACTGGGTGATCGGGTGATAGAAGCAATGGGTCATGTCTTCTTCACGCGACCACAACAGCTTCACCGGCGTGCCCGGCATCTCCTTGGCGATGGCGACCGCCTGACGCACATAGTCGGTCTGGCCGCGCCGGCCAAAACCGCCGCCGAGCAAGGTCTTGTGCACGTCGCATTGCGCGACCGGCAGGCCGGAGGCCTCCGCGGTCGCGGCCAGCGCCGCCTCGCCGTTTTGCGTCGGGCACCACACCTCGCAACGATCGGTGGTGTACAGCGCGGTGGCGTTCATCGGCTCCATCGGCGCGTGGTTCTGGTACGGATAGGAATAAGTCGCCTCAACCACCTTTGCGGCGCCGGCCAGCGCGGTTTTCACGTCGCCCGACTGGTTGCCGACAAAGGCCTGCTCGGCGGAGAGGCCTTCCTTGAGGAAGTCGGCGATCGTGGCGCTGGAGACCTTGGCGTTGTCGCCTTCGTCCCAGGTGATGGGCATGGCTTCGAGCGCCTTCTTCGCCCGCCACCATGAGTCGGCGACCACCGCCACCGCGGTGTCGTTGACCTTCACGACCTTCTTGACGCCCGGCATGTCCTGGACTTTGGCGGCGTCATAGTTTTGCAGCTTGCCGCCGAACACCGGGCAGGCGCTGATCGCGGCGTAGAGCATGTTCGGCTGGCGGATATCGATGCCGAACAGAGTCTTGCCGATGATCTTGTCCGGCGTGTCGAGCCGCTTGAGCGGCTTGCCGGCGATCGTCCAGTCCTTCGGGTCCTTCAGGGGCACGTCCTTGGGCTGATCGAGTTTGCCGGCGGCTTCCGCCACCTTGCCGTAGGTCACCGTGCGGTTCGACGCCTTGTGAGTAATGACGCTATTGGCGGCGGTGCACTCGGCAACCGGGACGTTCCAGGCATTGGCCGCGGCCTGAACGAGCATCATCCGCGCCATCGCGCCGCCCTTGCGGACGTATTCGTTCGACTCGCGAATGCCGCGGCTGCCGCCGGTGGAGAAATCGCCCCACACCCGCTTGCGCGCCACGTTCTGGCCGGGAGTCGGGAATTCGGTCGTGACTTTCGACCAGTCGGCGTTGAGCTCCTCGGCGACGAGTTGCGCCAGGCCGGTCAGCGTGCCCTGGCCCATTTCCGAACGCGCGATGCGGATGACGATGGTGTCGTCGGGCCGGATCACCACCCAGGCGTCGACTTCGGGCGAGCCGTCTTGGGCGCGCACGACGTTATTGACGCCGAGCGGCAGGTTGAAGCCGAGCGCGAGGCCTGCGCCGGCCGCGGACGAACCGACGATGAAGGAACGGCGATTGAATTTCGGCATATATGTCATGGCTGCATCCCCCTTACGCTTTGCCGGCCGCGGCGTGGATCGCGGCGCGTATGCGTTGATAGGTTCCGCAGCGGCAAATGTTGGTCATCGCCCCGTCAATGTCGGCGTCGGTCGGCTTCGGGTTGGTTTTGAGCAGCGAAACCGCCGCCATCATCATGCCGCTCTGGCAATAGCCGCATTGCGGCACGTCGAGGTCGAGCCAGGCTTGCTGCACCGGATGCAGCTTGCCGTTCTGCGCCAACGCCTCGATGGTGGTGATCTGCTTGGCGCCGACCGAACCGACCGGGACCTGGCAGGAGCGCGTGGCAACGCCGTTGATGTGCACGGTGCAGGCGCCGCATTGGGCGATGCCGCAGCCATATTTGGTGCCGGTCAAGCCGATCGTGTCGCGGATGACCCAGAGCAGCGGCGTGTCGGATTCAACGTCGACGCTATAAGACTTTCCGTTGATGGAAAGGGCAATCATTCTGTCCTCCCGAATTGAATGGTACGCATCCCCATATGGGATCAGTTGCAGTTCGCGCGCCCACCCTTCAGGGTAATTCTACCCTGTTCCAATTCGAATGCGAATTGCAAAATTGCGTGAGCGGACAACTGGCCACGCCGGGAATTCTCCAATAACCTTGGTGTTTATGCCGCCCAATTGGGCAGCCGGAACTTGCGCCCCCGTCCGGTGGGACGCCGATAGGATATCCGCACATGAGCGACGATTTCGAAGACCATTGCTGGAAGGACATCGTCACGCCGGACATTCTCGACATCTATTCCCATTACCGGCGCAAGACGTTCGTCGGACCGGCGCCGGCGCTTTTGGCCATCGATCTTTATGAGCTGGTTTACCGCGGCGGCGCCAAGCCCCCCGCGGAACTCGCCAAGACCTTCCCCAGTGCCTGCGGTCATTACGCCTATGAGGCGATCGAGCCGACCAAGCGCCTGTTCGCCGCAGCGCGCGCGGCGGGCTTGCCGATCTTTTATTCGACCGGCGACACGCGCAGCGAAAGCCGCCCCGAATTCGTCGGTGCCACCAAGCGGAAGAATTCATCGGTCGATCCGTCCGACTTCGTCATCCGGCCGGAGTTCAAGCCGCAGCAGGGCGACGTGGTCATCACCAAGCAGCGCGCCAGCGCCTTCTACGGCACGCCGCTCACCGCGCATCTCACCCAGCTCGGCGTCCAGACGCTGATCGTCTGCGGCGAAAGCACGTCGGGCTGCGTGCGGGCGAGCGCGGTCGATGCCTATTCGCACGGCTATCACGTCGTGCTGGCGGAGGAATGCTGCTTCGATCGCAGCGCGCTGTCGCACAAGGTCAACCTATTCGACCTGCACCACAAATATGCCGACGTCATGCATATCGACGAGGTCATCGCGCAGCTTGCCGCCAAAAGCCCCGCTGTGAAGAAGGCGAGCTGAACGATGAAGCCGTCGCGTTACGGGCCGTTTCCTTATTCGCCGATCATCCACCGCCCACCGTTGCAATGGCCGAACGGCGCCCACGTCGCGCTGTGGGTCATTCCGAACATCGAGTTTTTCGGCCTCGACGAGAAAGTGCCGCCCGGCTCCGGCGGCACCGGTGTTCCGGTGCCCGACGTTCCGACCTGGTCGTCGCGCGACTACGGCAACAGGGTCGGCGTGTTCCGACTGATGGAGGTGCTCGACCGCCACGGCATTCGCGCCACGGTCGCGCTCAACAGCGAGCTTTGCGCCGAGCACCCGGCGATCATCGAGGAAGGCAACAAACGGCGCTGGGAATGGATGGGCCATTGCGAAAGCAATACGCGCCGCCTCAATGCGGCGGCGCCGGGGGAAGAGCCGCGCATCATCAAGAATGCGCTGTCGACCATCGAGCAAGCGACCGGCGCGCGGCCGCGCGGCTGGCTCGGCTCCGGCCTGCAGGAGACCTGGGACACGCTCGATCACCTCGCCGCAGAGGGTTGCGATTACGTCTGCGACTGGACCAACGACGATCAGCCCTACATCATGTCGCTCGACGGCGGGAAGACCTTGGTCAGCGTGCCCTATAGCCACGAGATCAACGACAAGCCGGCTTTTGAGAAATTCAACCGGACGGCCGATCAATTCCGCGACATGATCTGCCGGCAGTTCGATGTGCTCTACCGCGAGGGCGCGCAATCGGGCCGCGTGATGGCGATCGCGATCCATCCCTATCTCACCGGCGTGCCGCACCGCATCGACGCCTTCGACGCCGCGCTACGCTACATCGGCGAGCACGGCCGGGTGTGGAAGACGACCGGCACGGAGATTGCACGCCATTACCGCGCGCAGGCCCATAAGGCCTGAACGGAGACGACCATGGGATGTCAGGTGAAGTTGTGTCGTGCTGCATTATCCGCCGTTATGCTGGCGTCCCTCGCCGCGCCGGCTGCGCGCGCGGCGGAACCGGTGACGCTCGGAACCGTCGGCCAGGCCTCGGCAAACCTGTGGCCCGAGCTCATCGCCTTGGACAAGGGCTTCTTCGCCGACGAGGGCTTGCAGGTCGATCTCATCTACGTCCAGTCGAGCGCCGCGCTGGTGCAGCAACTCGCGGCCGGCTCGCTCGGCATCGCCACCCAGACCGGGCTCGCCGATCCGTTGCGCGCCGTGGGCATGGGCGCGCCGATCGCGGTGGTGCGGATCGACGTCCAGGCGCCGCCCTACGATCTCGTCGCCAAGCCGAACATCACCAACATGAAGGAGCTCAAGGGCAAGGTGATATCGCTCGGCGGGCCGAAGGACATCACCCGCATCTACGTCGAGCGCATGCTGGCGCCGAACGGCGTCTACCCGGGCGACTTCGACATGGTGTTCGCCGGCGCCACGACGGCGCGCGCCTCGGCGCTGCTCGCCGGCGCGGTCGATGCCGCCATTATATTGCCGCCGTTCAACTTTCAGGCCGAGGCGAAGGGATTCCACAGCCTTGGCCTGACGGTGGATTATGTGAAGGACCTGCCGTTCTCCGGAACCGCGGTCAATGTCGCGTGGGCCAACGCCAACAAAGCGACGCTGGAGAAATTGCTGCGGGCCAAAAGCAAGGCCATCGCCTGGTTCGAGGACGAGCAAAACAGCGCCGGCGCGCTGCGCATCCTCAAGACCGCCTCGAGCATGAACGAAGACGACGTCTATAAGGCCTACAAATTCTTTCACGACGGCCATTTCTTCGAGCCAACCGGCAAGGTTTCGCGAGCAAAGCTCAGCGCGCTCGCCAAAGCGATGGAGAGTCTCGGCGATCTGCCCGGCGCGCTCGACGTCGACAAGCTGATCCTGCCGGGCGTGACCCAGATGACGGATTGAGACGCGCCGTTATGCGCAAATCTTTGTTGAAGGGAGTAGTCGTAGCCGCCGCCGTCGCGCTGTCGCCGGCGCTGCATGCCGGCGCCCCCGATGTCGTCTCGGTGGGTTCCGTCGACGCCACCTCGGCCAATCTCTGGCCATTCCAAGTCGCCCTCAAGAACGGCTATTTCGACGCCGCCAACATCAAGGTCGATCTCGTCTTCGCGCAGTCGAACGCTTCGGTGATCCAGCAGCTCGCCGCCGGCTCCTATGCGGTTGCGCCCACCGCCGGCATGGTCGATCCGATCCGCGCCATCGACAAAGGTGCGCCGGTCGCCCTGGTGCGCATCGTCATCCAGTCGCCGCCTTATGCGCTGCTCGCAAAGCCCGAGATCAAGAAGATCGAGGATTTGAAGGGCAAGACCCTCATCATCGGCGGCGCCAAAGACATCACCCGCATCTTCACCGAGCGCATGCTCGAGCCGCACGGGCTGAAATCCGGCGACTACGATTATGTGTTCGCCGGCGCCACCAGCGCGCGGTTCTCGGCGCTGAAATCCGGCGCGGTCGACGCCGCGCTCCTGACCATGCCCTTCAATTTCTTCGCCGAAACGGCCGGCTACACCAATCTCGGCTTCACTTTCGAATATCTGCCCGACATGCCGTTCGCCGGCATGGCGGTGAACCGCGATTGGGCTGCGGCAAATGGCGACGTGCTCAAGCGCTTTCTCGACGCCTATAACAAAGGCGTCGCCTTCTTCGACGATCCGCAAAACCGCGAGGACGTCGTCAAGCTGCAGATGGAGATCAGCAAGATCGACCGGGACGACGTGGAAAAGGCCTACGGCTTTCTTCACGACAAGAATCTGTTCGAGCCCACCGGCAAGGTCTCCAAGCGCAAAGTCGGCAGCGTGATCGACGCGCTGCGCGATCTCGGCGATCTGCCGTCAGGCTTCACGGTCGATCGCCTGCTGCTGCCGGGCGTGACGCAGATTTCCGATTAGCGGCGCGAGCCGGCATCGCCGTCGCCCGGTAACACGCTTTTATCTATATTTGTGTTACTTCGTTGCACAACTGTCGCGCTCTACGCCGGCGGCGAAGATGGGGGCCGTCAGGCGGGACGAGTTACAGTCTGCACCGTCACTTCTTGATCGCAGCAAAAGAGATTGCTCCCAGACCCTTGTCGACAGACCGGTCGAAGATGGTGAAATAGTTGTTCATCAGCGGTAATCCGAGGATGGATTGTCCTTTGCCTTCACCATCGTCGCCAGATATCACTGCGGTCGCGTGACCCGGTTTTGGTGCATTCGTTTGCCAGTATGTGTCCGGCGTCACCTGCAGCTTGACGTCAGCGCCCAAAGCGCCTTCCAGCACGAAGGTGAGTGTCGGCCAAGCCGATAGATCGAGCTTGCTCATGGGGACGTACCCCGCTCGCAGGGCATCGGACAAGGTGCTGTCGTCGGTGGGCGACAGCTTTTGGAGGATCTGCTTGAACAGGGTTTGAGCAAGCACCAAAGAGTTTGTGCCGCTGTCGACGATGGCGTTCGACACGTTGCCGCTGGCCTTGGTAGTCGCGGCAACCATAATCGGAGCGGAGTTGCCGACGATGACGGATTTGAGATTGGTGTTGTAATAGGTGTCGCCTACGACGCGTGCGACCTGGAAATTACCAGTGAATAGATCCGTACTCTCTTCGCCGCCACCCAAAATCAGAAAGCCATTATTCAGAGGATCGGCGGCGGGCTTCGCTTTCGCTGTATTAATCATGGAACGCAATGTGTAGAACGCGAATTTGTTGGCCACCACGCCCGCGCTTTCCAGCTGCGTGAAATAGGGCTCCAGATAGGTTGTCTTGCCGTTTTGAATTTGATTGAAGGTATACTTTGGTGGAATCGTGGGCCCCGGCAATTCAAAGGCGTTGTTTAGTTTTGTGTAGGCTAGACCCAGAATGCCGTTCGATTTGCCGAACATGTCGCTGGATTCATGATACGCAACCGCCACATTGATCTGCGGCAGGACCAGAGGCTGAGTACCAACACCAACGTTCGTCTTGACGACGCCGCCGATCCAGTTGCTGTTGTCTTCGTAGCTCACCTCTTGAGCGAGATTGGTAATTTTCGCGCTTGTGTCCTTGCTGGGATCGTAAAATTTTCCATCAAGCGCGAGCGAGCTGCTCCCCGTGTCGAAAAGCACGTTGGCCGGTCGTTTCTGGCTGCCCACGTAGATGATCCCAGTGTAATCACCGTCCGCGTAAATATTCGTAATGGGGATCCGAACCACCGTATCCGACATCTTGCCGCCGAGAGCCGCGGCGGCGCTGACAAATCGAGGTCGTTTCGGAACTTTTGACTTCACTTTCTTTGCCATGACATGACCTCGTTGCAGTTGACGGACTTAAAGGCCGGCGACAATGCCCCAGCATGCAAAGGCGCTGTTGAGCGTGGTGCAATATTGATAGATGCCGAATATGGTGCCGGCGATATTTTTCAAGATATCGACCACGTCGGCGGGACTCGTGCTGCTCGGAAATGGCGAATGTTCGATTTGCGGTTCCGATGCGTTGCGCACGGACAAACAATGAGGCCGCTTAGCCTCGGGCATCTGGTTGATGGCGAAGAAGACGAAGGCGTCGTCCGTGTCATTCATAATACCGAGCGGCTGCAAGTGCTCGGCGTTGCTCGTGTCGTCTGTGGTCATGTAATCGGCTGACAGGATGACCATGGGTTCCGGACCCGGGACCGGGTTAACCCCCGTCTGATAGATCGCTGGCGCCAGAGTATTCTTCTCGACGAACGAGTAACCGGGTATGGTGCGAAGCCGTTGATAACATTGCGCCAGCCCCGGCAGCGATAGGCTCGTCAAGTGTGTGGCGGCGTATTGCAGGTACTCCCGATCAAACTTAACTACATCGCTCGTCAGCTCGGTATTGCCCGTGGTCAACGTGGCGATGGACGGATACTTCGGATAGTTTTTTTGACAGTGCAGGCGGCCGGCCGCGGAGATAGCGACGTCGCCACAGCCGATACGGCTGCCAATGGCGCCTGCCGTCCCAGTGGTGAGGACTAGGTTCGGAGCAAGCTCGCTGATCAATTGTTGGATGACGGGGACAAACGGTAATCCCGGCCCGTCTTGCTTGGGATGCAACTCCGATTTGTAGAGCACAACGCGCTTGCCAGCGATCGTCATCGCCGACAGAAGGCCGAAGGCGCCACCGGCCAGCGTGTCATTTGCTTTGGTATTGGAGATCAGCGATTTGAATTTGTCGAAGTTGTGAGCGTAAAGGCACCAATCCGCTTTTGCTGATGCGTCCCACGCGGGATTGCCGGTCATGACATCGAGCAGCGCCATGGTCTCCTGGTCGGTGTACAAAATGATCAGAACATCAGCGCTCAAGGATAGGGCGTTAGTGATTTTTGTTCCTGCGACGTATTTCCCCAAGGGAGTCACAGTGGGTTGTGCGTTTGCCGGCCACTGAATCGTGGGCAGACGATAAATTACTGCTGATTGCTGCTGCGCTGCCTCTGCAAAAGCGTCGGATATAGGGACACCGGCAAACGGCCCTGCCTTGAACACATTTCGCACCATGGGGCCGATCCTCCTTGCAACATGTGCCATCGTCTCATATTGATTGAAAATATCACCATACGTTGAAGCAAACAATATTAATCCTACTGGTTGCGAACGGCAAGCAGACAAGACCGCGCCCAATACATCAACGGGCGCCCGGATGCGTGGCGCCAACGTCGGCCATTGCGCAACGTCGCCAAACCGCACGTGCCGCGCTAGCCGTAGGGTCCCAGCGCCGCTTTACGGCCGGCGGTCAGCGCGAGTCACGTCAGCGCCGTTGCCGCGTCACTGATGATGCCGCAAGATGCGAACTTCACCGCCATCCGCGATTCGATCGCAGCGTCGCGGCCGCCGCAAATTTGTTGATCCCGCACACCGCGTGTATAACGCGCCGGTCACCGTCAAATCTCGTGCCGAGACCCGCCGGCATCAAGATGCGAGCCAGTTTCGAGCCGCCATGAGCGTAACGAGTGAAGGCGTCAAGACGGAGAGCCCGCCGGAAGCCCGGCCGGTGGAGGTTGCGCCTGCGCCGCAGATCGACGCCCAGGCGCTGCGCCGCCGCTTCGCCGGACTGCTTTCGGTCGCCGGCGGCCTGCTGTTGTGGGAGCTGATCAGCCGCTTTCTCGTCGATAATGCGCTGTTCCTTGCGTCGCCGTCGCAGATCGCCGTCGCCCTCTACAATCTCACGATCACCGGCCAGTTGGGGCACCACGTCGCCGTCAGCGCGCTTGAATTCGCCGTCGGCTATGTCATCGGCAGTGCGCTCGGCGTTCCGCTCGGGCTGGCCATGGCTTCGAGCGATACGGTGAAGCAGGCTTGCCAGCCCTGGGTGTCCGGTTTCTATGCCACGCCGACCGTCGCGCTCGCGCCGCTGTTCATCCTGTGGTTCGGCATCGGCATCTGGTCGAAAGTGCTGGTGATCGTCACCCTCGTGCTGTTCCCGGTCACCATCAATACCGAAGCCGGGCTGCGCACCACCAGCGAGCGGCTGATCGAGATGTTGCGCTCGTTCGGCGCCACGCCGCGGCAAATTTTCTTCAAGGTCAAGCTGCCATCCGCCGTGCCGTTCATCCTGGTCGGGCTGAAGCTCGGCATCGGCGGCGCCCTCGTCGGCGTCGTCGTCGCGGAATTTTTCGGCTCGCGCGCCGGCCTTGGCCGGCTGATCAGCCAGGCGTCGGATGCCTTCAACATGCCGGAACTGTTTGCCGGCGTCGTGGTTTTGGCGATTGCCGGCATCGTCATGACGGCAGGATTCAGCTGGCTCGAAGCGCGCCTCGTGCCTTGGACCAAGGATTAGGCCTGAGCATGACATCGAAGCTCGCCATCGCGCGGCTGTCGAAATCGTTCGGCGAGCTCGAGGCGCTGCGCGGCATCAGCCTCAACGTCGAGCGCGGCGAGTTCATTTCGGTGGTCGGGCCGAGCGGCTGCGGCAAGACCACCTTCCTGCGCATCGTCGCCGGTCTCGAACGCGCCACCGCGGGCGAGGTGCTGCTCGACGGCCGCTCGGTGAAGAAGCCTGGCTCCGACCGCGGCTTCGTGTTCCAGAACGATAGTCTCCTGCCGTGGCGCACGGTGCTCGCCAACGCCATCATCGGCCGCGAAGTCGCCGGTTCGATCGGCGCGGCCGACCGCAAGCGCACCATGGAGCTGTTGAAACTCGTCGGGCTGGAAGGTTTCGAGCACTATCATCCGCGGCAACTCTCTGGCGGCATGCGCCAGCGCGTCAATCTCGCCCGCGCGCTCGCCATCGATCCGGACATATTGCTGATGGACGAGCCGTTCGCCGCACTCGACGCTCAGACCCGCGAGATCATGCAGACCGAATTGCTGCGCATCTGGGAGCGCGGCCAAAAGACCGTGCTGTTCGTCACCCACCAGATCGACGAAGCGGTGTTTTTGTCCGATCGCGTGGTGGTGTTCGCGCGGCGGCCCGGCCGGCTGCAGGCCGAGGTCAAGATCGCGCTGCCGCGGCCGCGCCAATTGGACATCAAGCGCACGCCGGAATTCGTCGCTTTGGTCGATCGCATCTGGCGCATGATCGAGGACGACGTGCGGGCGGCGGCGCTCTACGAGAACGCGTGACCAGCGCAATCGCCGTCGTTTTGAAGCTGCGGCGCCCGCTCCAGCGCGTACCGTAACGTCGGCGTTTTGCGCCCCTAATCCATTGCTGATGAACGCGGACCCGCTCGGCGCGGGCCGGTCCCTCTCGCCGAAAGTTCCCGGCCGCTGGAATTCACAAATTCGCGATTGGAATTTTTTCGATTGTCTCATTATTTTTTATATGCTACGAGTCGTAGCATTAAGCAAGGCAGTATCGCGATGAACGAGCGAATGTCCGACCTCGGTGAACTCGAGCGCGAGGTCATGCAATTGGTGTGGGACGGCGGCGACGTCACGGCCGACGCAGTCCGCACGCGGCTGGATCGTAAGCCGAAGGAATCCACCGTGCGCACCGTGCTGCGCCGGCTCGAGGACAAGGGTTACGTCACCCACGCAGTGTCCGGCCGGACGTTCGTGTTTCGCGCCGTCGTTTCCCGCGGCGATGTCGCGGCGCGCGCGGTGAAACACATTGTCGACTGGTTCTGTAACGGCTCGCTGGACGAAGTTTTGGTCGGCATGGCCGACGCCCGCATGCTGGATTCGCGTACGCTGCAAATGCTGAGAAAACGAATTGCAAACGCCAAGGCAAAGGGAGGCAAGTGATGCTGGAAGCACTTGTCGGCGCTGCGCTTCGGACCTTGCTCCTCGCATTATTGGTCGGGCTTTGTTTGCGGATTCTGCGCGTCCGCCACCCGCAACTCTTGCTCGCCGCCTGGACGGCGGTGCTCGTGGCCTCGCTCGCCATGCCGATGCTCCAGCGCTACGCGTTGATCACCATCCCCATAACGGTCGATCTGCCGGTGTCGTTTGCCGATCTCCCCGGCGGCGGCCAAAGTCCGGCCATGGATGCCGTCAACGGCGCGACGCCGACGGTCGCTGTATCGGTCCATGGCGAACCGGCGTGGCGGCTTTGGGTGATGGGCGTTTATGTCATCGTGGCTGGAGCGATGCTTGTTCGCGTGCTGGTGGGTGTCGTCCTGTCCTGGAACCTCGTGCGCGCGGCGTGGCCCATTCGCGACGCCTGGGCGGAAGGCGGCCGTGTTCGCGCCAGCGCGGCGATCTCCACGCCGGTGACGGTCGGCGGCAGCATAGTGTTGCCGTCGGATTGCGTCGGCTGGGCCGAATCCACGCAACGGGCGGTATTGGCGCACGAGCGGGCCCACGTGGCCGGCGGCGATTTCTATCTTTTGCTGCTCTCGCAGCTGAACCGCGTGCTGTTCTGGTTCAGTCCGCTGTCGTGGTGGCTGCATTGCCGCCTTGCCAGCCTTGCCGAATTGACCAGCGACGACGCCGCGATGGACGCCTTGGGCGATGGTCCCGGCTACGCGGCAATCCTGCTCGAAATAGCCAGCCGATCGGCTCCGATGCGCGGTGCCGTCGCCATGGCGCGGCTGAGTACCGTATGCCGGCGCATCGAACGCATCCTCGCGCAAGACGAGAGGCCAAAGCCGGCGCATTGGCGAGCGCGCGGTTTACGGCATCGGCGTTGCGCCGCTGGCGCTGGCCACGGCGATGTCGGTTGCCGGAGCCGCGCCGCCCAACAAGGCGGCGGTCGACCAACAGCGCGAACCCCACACGCCGATCGCCATCGATCCGAAATTGCTCGATGCTTACGTGGGATTTTACCGCAACGCCGAGACCGGCTCGGTCATGATCGTCACCCGTGACGGCGACCACCTGCTTACGGGCCGAGCGGGCAACCCGCGGGTGCCGGAATTTCCGTACACCGATCATGACTTCTTCCTGACGGTCGCGCCCCAGCAAAACAGCTTCATCACCGACGCCTCGGGCGCCGTGACGCGAGTCGTTCATCACCAGAGGGGACAGACGGAAACGCTGGAGCGCCTGAGCGCCGAGGATGGGCAACGCGAAGTGGCGGCGATTATGCAGCGCCTGGAAGCCGAGCGGGCGCCGCACGCCGAGGTCGCCATCAATCCGCAATTGCTCGACGGTTACACCGGCGCTTATCAGCTCACCCCGCGCCTGGTTTTCACGATCGCGCGCGACGGCAACAAACTGTTCGCACGCTTGACCGGCCAGCAGACCTACGAGGTGCATCCCTATTCGGATCGCGATTTCTTTTACACTATCGTCGCTGCGCAGCTTAGTTTCGTGGCTGGCGCCGACGGCAAGGCCAGCGCCGTAATCCTGCACCAGAGCGGGCAGGACCGAACGGCCGAGCGGGTCGACCCGGGATTGGCGCAAACGCTCGACCGCAAAATGGGCGAGGAGCGCGAGCCGCACACCGCGATCGCCATCGATCCGCATTTTATCGACCGCTATGTCGGCCGCTATCTCAACGACAAGTTGGAGATGACCGCCAGCCGCGAGGGTGACCAACTGTTCGTGCAAGTCACCGGCTATAACCGCTATCCGGTCTATCCGTATACCGATCACGATTTCTTCGCGACGGTTTTGCCGGCGCAGATCAGCTTCGTCACAGACCAGGCCGGCAAGGCAACCCAATTGATCCGGCACCAGCGCGGCAAAGATGCCGTTCTCAACCGCGTCGAGTAAACCGGAGCGCCGTCATTAGCCATCATTAAAAGGGAGCAGTCCGGTGAACAAACTCCATCTCGTTTTGGTCGCGGCCGTCGCCGCCACGTTCTTTATCTTCGACGCGGCATTGCCGACGCCGGCTGCCGCCAGATGGTGGGATTACCCGAATTCCGGCTATTGCCCTTCCGGCACATGCAACAAGATTGGCGGCTGGCGGGCGCTTAACGTCCGCAACTGCCGCCCTGCCAATTGCCAGCGCTAGCGCAGCCGCAACGCCTCCCGCGCCGGTCGCGCGCGGGGCCTGTTCCCTTCGTCGGCCGGGACCGCTAAGGTCCCGGCATCATGTCGCTCTCGACTCAAGACGCTCCCCGGACATCAACCTCAGACAGTCACGCGCCGCGCGATTTTGGCGGCGGCATCGCCGCGCTCGCCGACGACAAGCTCTACGCGCTGCAAAACCCGTTCGCGCTCGACGGCCGGGTCAGCTCTTATCCGGCCAGCGCCCGGGGTTTTTCCGTGGCCAACAGCTATCTCTTGACGCAGCCCGACGCCGCCATGCTGATCGACACCGGTTTCGGCAAGGACGAGCCGGTGATCCGCGCGCAGGTCGAATCCCTGATCGCGCCCGGCTTGCCGCTGTCGATGTTCCCGCTGCGGCTCAACGAATTCATGTCGATCAACAACGTCGAGAGCTTCGCCGGCCATTTCAACGTCGAGACCTGCTACACCTCCAATCTCGACGCGGCGCTGTGGTTCGATTTCGGCGCCAAGGCCGAAGGCCGCGATATCTTGAAATCGATGAAGGTCACCGCGGTGACCCGCGCCGACACCATCGCGCTCGGCAAGGGCGGCCGGGCGATCGATGTCATGCAGGCGCCGATCCGGCTCATCGCCACGCGCTGGCTCTACGACCGCGCGACGCGCACGCTGTTCTCGTCCGACATGTTCACGCACACCTGGCGCGACAGCGCGACCGGGCCGTGGATCGTCGACGAAACCGACAACGATTCCACGTCGCTGCGCGATGTGCGCTCGTTCATGCTCAACACGCGCTATTGGTGGCTGGAAGGCGCGCCGACCGACTCGATCCGCCGCGGCATCGGCAACGTGTTCGACAAATACGACATCGAATGCATCGCGCCCGGCTACGGCTGCATCCTGCGCGGCCGCAACGTGGTGGCGCGGCACTACGCGATGCTCGATGAATTCTTGAAAGCCTGCGACAAGAGCGTGGCGGTGTCGCGCTACGTCACCCGCGACGAGGAGCGCTGACCATGCTCGACAAGCCGCAGCTCAAAAGCATGCTCGACACGCCGGTGGCGCAGCGCATGCCGCGCGAGATCGCGCCCGGCGTGTTCTGGATCGGCGACTGCCTGGCGCAGCGCCACAAGGGCAAGAGCTATCACGGCTATAACGCCGCGTATCTGGTCGCCGGCACCGAGGCCTCGATCCTGGTCGAGACCGGGCATCCCAAGGATTTCCCGGTCATCGAGCAGCACTTGAACGAGCTGTTCGCCCGCGGCGTGGCGCCGCTCAAATATCTGTTCGTTACCCACCAGGAGACGCCGCATTGCGGCGGCCTCGGCCGCATCCTGAAAAACTTTCCCGATGCGCTCTTGGTCGGCGACGTCAGCGACTATCACCTGGCGTTCCCGCAATACGAACACCGCATGCGCTCGATGAACGAGGGCGACGAGATCGATCTCGGCGGCCGCACCTTGATGGCGGTCGAGCCGGTGATCCGCGATCTGCGCACTACCTGGTGGGGTTTTGACA
>Ga0210394_10000796_pt1 | contig 58651 bp, 54 predicted proteins | sample IncBWC12MmetaG_FD_160121 | JGI IMG/M metagenome (GOLD analysis project Ga0210394, IMG submission 160121) | Forest soil microbial communities from Barre Woods Harvard Forest LTER site, Petersham, Massachusetts, United States - Inc-BW-C-12-M | ecosystem: Environmental > Terrestrial > Soil >...
TGGAATGACCCCTTGAATTGGCACACTCGCGATGGGCACACTCTCCGGGAGAGGAAACAGCAGTGGAGAGAAGAAAGCGATATTCCCGGAAGTTTCAGCGCATGGCTGTAGAGCGGATGAAGAGCTGCGAGAGCGTCGATGAGTTGGCCGAGGAACTCGGGGTAACCCGACGATGCCTCTACAAGTGGCGCACTAAGCTCGAGGCGGTTGAACCTGGCGAAGAAGCGGCGCGCCCGAGTACCCATGCATCAGCCCAGCGAAAAGAAATCCTTCAGCTAAAGCGCTTGCTCGCCGAGAAGGCGATGGAGGTGGATTTTTTGAAGGGTGCCTTGCAAAAAGTAGAGGCGCGACGGCAGCGCAGCAGCGGCTCTGGCGGGAAGACATCTACGAACACATCCAAGAACTGATGCCATTGCAAGGCAGGCTTAGCATCGAGCACCTGTGTCAGTTGGTAGCGGTGAGTCGCAGAGGTTTCTACCGGTCGTTGCGACAACGAGAACCGGCAGAGGAAGAGACGGAAGTGCGTTCATTGATTCAACAGATCGCTTTGGAACATCGTCGTCGCTACGGCTATCGACGGATCACCGCAGAACTGCACCGTCGAGGCGTGCCGGTGAACCGCAAAAAGGTGGCACGGATGATGCGGGACGATAATTTGCTGGCCGTTCAACCGAAACGGTTTGTGGTCACGACGAATTCGAAACATAAGTGCGAGGTGCACCTCAACTTAGCAAGTCGCATGAGGCTGTCGGGTATCAACCAACTCTGGGTGGCAGACATCACCGACGTTCGCTTGAAAGGCGAGTTTGTGTACCTAGCGGTGATCCTCGATAGTTTCTCTCGCAAAGTTGTAGGGTGGGCTGTGGATCGAACGATGATGAGTAGCCGCCTCACGGTGGCTGCGCTGGAGCGTGCAGTGGCAGATCGACAGCCGCAAGCAGGTTTGGTGCACCATTCGGATCGAGGGCTTCAATATGCGAGCCCGGAATATGTGGCGGCATTGGACAAGCACGGCATGATTGCGAGCATGAGTCGACCTGCCAATCCGTATGACAACGCGAGTTGCGAGAGCTTTATGAAGACGCTGAAACGGGAGGAAATCTACGCCAACAAGTACGATGACCTGGATCATTTGCGGATAAACGTCGAAGAGTTCATCGAGCAGTATTACAATCGGCTGCGTTTGCACTCGGCACTGGGCTATCGGTCTCCGGAAGAATTCGAGCAACAGACTGAGGTTGCGAGTTCGGTCGATGCCCGGAGCGCAACGATAGAGTTTTTTGAGAACAACGATGAGAACAGGCAGGGGAATTCGACCGCCGCTCTGGGGAAGGGGGCGACGTCGCCCCCTTCCCCAGACCCCTTAGCCTAGTAGGAGATGCAAGAACACTTTTAGAAAACGGAAAGTGTGCCCAAAGTTTTTGTGACAGTTGAGGGGGTCACCTCAAACTTTAAGTACAAGTTACGGACAACTAAGAGGGGGAAATAACGCTTCCCGTCCCGTAAGCGACGCCAGACAAAGCGTTTATGGGATTTAGGTACTTGGTTCGGGACCAGGAGTTCGAAGGTTCAAATCCTTTCGCCCCGACCACTGCTTTTAAAATCAATAACTTGGTTCTTTCGAACCCCACTGAAAATGCGAATGAGCGCCTAGTACCAAACCATTTGCTCGCTTTCTTATCTCCAGTCGGAGAGCGATAATTTTCCTTTTGATTGATCGTGTTGGAAGGAACGCGGGATTTATCGTGTTCGTTTTCGACTCGCGATTGGGTACAGGATAGTGTTTCCGACGCGATTCGCAGTTCTAGCGTATGTCTAATTCCGAAGGCGGGAATGCTTTTTTGGAGCCGAATTACCCAACTAGAGCGACTCCGGGTACGGCGCATCACGTTGGCCACGCGGCAGACTTTCGCGGCAGACCAGAGTTCGTCCATAGGTGCCTTCTTCGTTTTGGCGGGATTCTTAGAGAGCTTACATGTCGACCTCGATACCGGTCTTGTTGCGGAATTTGAAGCAGTCGGCGATGGTTTTTGCTGGATTGAACACGCGAATGATTGCCCCTGCAATCCGGTTCCTATCCTTTATATATATGCATGTCTATGTCGAAGCTTTGTGCGTTTCGGTCCGCGCAAGTAGGCGAACTAGCGAATCGAATTCAGGTCGATTCGATTCAACCGATAGGGTTTCCAGACATTACTCCTGAACTGGCGCGAGTCTGGTTTCCTTGGCGTTTTGGAACTGCTCAAAGTCGCGAAACACGGTCGAGGTGAGAATATTTATTTAATCCGGTTCCACTACGTGCGACCGCTTGCCAAGCGAATAGGTCAGAGTCAGTTAAAAGCAGTTGTCCGGTAACGCGACGTTCCTTGTGGAAGGCAGGGGCCGCTCGGATTTTGGGTCGCTACTTCGATATCCAAGCCAAGTGGGATAGCCGGAAATATAGCCTCGTCACAGTGGACGACATGATCTTCCAGCACCAGGCCGCGAAGCGTTTCAACGGCGAGATATCAAACCTGCTCAAATCCAATTTCGTTGGAGATTTATAGGTGGGCCTTTGTTGAATCAACACTCCCAAATTTAGATGGCGGATTGAGATTAATCAAATTAGTCCAGCATCGAAGCTCTTGTGTCTTGCATCGCCCTTCTCTTAGCACGAAATTAAGCAAAAATTCACGACACTGCACGGGGCTGTCCTTCTAGATTGTGAGTTCCACCCGTCATCCGAAGTCTCCGGACTTTGGTTCCGTTTCATCACACACCATAGGGTCGGGTCGGCGTCGGTTCTTCGGAACCGACGGTGCTAAGGGCGGTCGGGCTGTAGTTTCGTGGAGAACACTGAGGAGATGAAAACGGTGAAATTACTGGCCTTGGGGATGGCGCTGTTAACGCCATTATGGGGTCGCGGAACTTTGGCGGCGGGGTTACCGCCGCCGCATTTCAGAAGCTGCAATCACTCGCAGGTGATTGGGAAGGAAAAGATGAGCAGGGGAACATGGTGAAAAGCAATTTCAAGCTCATGGTGTCGGGGACCGCTGTCGTGGAAACTTTAAACCATTCAGGAGTGGACGAGATGGTTACGTTTTATACGGTGGATGGGGACAGAATCGCATTGCTGCATTTTTGTCCCACGAACAATCAGCCGCGCATGCGTGCCACGCCAAGCGAAGGAGACATTAAAGAACTGGCATTTTCCTTCGAGGGCGCAGGAAACCATCCAAGCACGGAAATTGGCCATGAGCACAAGCTGGTCCTTGAGTTTCAGGACAACGACCACATTGTCGAGCGCTGGACGTGGAGAGCCAAGGGCAAGGACACGGAGATGGTTTACCAGCTGGCCAGAAAGGCCCGAAGTTCGTCAAACGACGGTAAAAATATGATCGTTTCGTCTTGAGGGTGGGGCAGAACCGCGGAGGGAGCATGGAAACAACAACGGTCCAGATCGTACAGGGAACCGTGAAGTGGTTCAACAACGGCAAAGGATACGGTTTCCTCGGACGGGACGACGGCGGTTCGGATGTTTTTGTTCATTACTCGGGGATTATCGGCACGGGGTATCGCACGCTAAAACAGGGCGACAGGGTTGAGTTCGAAATCGGCAGTGGGACAAAGGGGCCGCAAGCTGCGAATGAGTGGGGGTTAGAGGGCCCTCGAATCGAGGAGGGGCGGAAATGATTTTGGAAGTCAGTGAGCTGCAAGAACGCAAAAACGGATCCTTTCCGACACCTTATTTGCGGTTCAAGGGTTTTCACCTGAACTTGCAGAGCGAGGTGCTCACGAAGGGTGGACTTCGAATACTGGTGGGCGGGAAAATATATCAGGTTCTGATCGCGTTGCTCGAAAACCCTGGTGAACCTGTGACACGCGAGGCGCTGCGCGCGCGGTTATGGCCAGGAAAGACCCTCTCGGAGTGTGAGGCTAACATAAATACCGCGGTGAATAAATTGCGACATCTACTTGGAGACGACAGAGATGCAGCGAGGCTGATCAATACGGTGCCACGGTTAGGATACGCATTCGCGGGGAAGATAGAATATGATGACGCGCCCGAGACCATAGCACCAAGCAGCGAGCCGAGCCCGGCGGAAAACGTGCGGAACCCCGTGCCGCGAACCGCAGGCCGGGAAGTATGCTTCGCAGCGGGAGTCCTCGTGCTGACAGTAGCAGGGATGTTGCTGGGTGCTGCCATTACTTTGTATTTCCACCGGCCGCTGTAAATGCTGGTTCGCTACTGAGACGTTCGGCAAATTGAAACCAGAATCTGTCGCGAGCAAACACCCCGTCGTTGGGTTTGTCTCTGAGCCATGTTGCCGTTTCCTGTGGACACGATATGGCAATCTTTTTAAGGAGTTGAAGATCTGCGCACATCTCGGACAATGCTGTTCAGATTCGGAGGGATTTGTGAATGACCAATCGATGGCAAGACTTGTTGGCTTTAACGTTGCACTAGTTACCGTACTTTGCAGTTTAACGTTTGCCGCCGCTGCTGGAGAACAAAGTACGGAGCCTCCGTATCGTGTGGAGACGCTTGCGACAGGCTTAAAATTTCCGTGGAGTCTGGCGTTTCTGCCGAACGGTGACGCGCTTGTGACCGAAAAATTCGGCGAGCTGCGCATACTTCGAAAAAGCGTTCTGGATCCTGCGCCGGTTACCGGGGGACCGCAAAATGTTTTGAAGGAAGGCGACAGTGGGCTGCTGGATGTGGTGCTCGACCCCGCTTTCGAGACGAATCACACCGTCTTTATCACCTTTAACGAAGGTATCAAAGAGCAGAATCACCTGGCCGTCTTTCGGGCGAAATTTGACGGCGCTAGCTTGAGCGGCGGAAAAGTGATATTCCGCAGCAGTCCGGAAAAGGCTGGCCCGCAGCACTCCGGTGGCCGAATGGTTTTTTTGCCGGACGGGACATTTCTGGTGACCGTCTCTGACGGTTTCACTTATCGCGATGCAGCGCAGGATTTGGACAGCGATCTCGGGAAAGTCCTCAGACTGGATCGCGATGGACACGTTCCTCGGGACAATCCATTCGTCGGAAAGGAAGGTGCGCGGCCAGAAATATTTACCTATGGGCATCGCAATGCGCTTGGGCTCTTAGTCGATCCGCGCAACGGCGACATCTGGTTGCATGAAAATGGGCCCAAGGGAGGCGATGAAATAAACCTGCTGAAGCCTGGCCTGAACTATGGCTGGCCTAAAACCACCTTTGGAGTTGATTACTCGGGAGAGTTGGTTTCGAAACTGCAAAAAGCGCCGGGTATCACCGACCCTGTTGTTGTGTGGACGCCCTCGATTGCGCCGTCGGGGTTCACACTTTATCTTGGGGAAAAATTTCCGCAATGGACCGGGGATTTTTTTGTGGGCGCGCTAGCGGAGAAATCGATTCGCCGGGTAAAGATTCGGAATGGGAATTGGACAGAGCAACAGATACTGCTCCGGGAATTGGATACGCGTATTCGCGACGTGCGGACGGGGCCCGATGGAAACATTTATGCGCTGACCGACAAGGATAACGGCCAAGTCTTGCGACTCAGCCCACGCTGAACATTGAGCGTTGGGTCATCTTTAGATAGTTAGCCCGCGAACCGGAAAATCGAGGCATGAGAATTAGGATACTGGTTTGTCTTTGCGGGTTCCAAGAAACAACAAACTTTTAACAGGGGGCCAAGGGACTGTGGCGACCAGCCTGCCTAGGTTTCGCCGGTTGACGTGAGCCTGCAGCAATTGGGATTCATCGGAGCTCCCGCGTGCCTGCGGTGATTGCGACCGCGATAACCGCGAAGGCGCAAGCGATTCAGCAAGCGGAATGGGCGCGCAACGAGTTGGCTAGCACACAAGCAGAGGCTGCGAAGAAAATTGCAAAAGCGGAAGGCGACGTGAAGTTGTTAGTGACCAGGGCGCAAGGAGAAGCGGACGCCAATCGGATACGGCAGAATTCGTTGAATACGCAGCTATCGGAATTTACGGCGCATTGAAAGCAATCGGGCGTTGATCGACAAATGGAATGGAGCCCTGCGGACCGTGCAATCTGGACAGGGAAGCGGAATAATACTGCAACTGCCGAAGCCGGAGTGACGGCTGGTCATTGAATTACAAAGCGAAAGCCGGGTATACACAGAACTGCAATGTTGACCGATCGACAGCTCCCTGGCTCGACGCCGGCAAATGTTCGCTTGCGTTTGCTCTTATTTACTCTCTATACGTGAGTAGGATAATTTTGTCCAGTATGGAATCCGCCAAGAGAGACCTCTTGCAGGGAACTCTGGACATGTTAATTTTGAGGGCGCTGGCCCTTGACTCCATCATGGGCCGGGTTTCGAACAATCGGTCAAATCACAAAAGGGACATTTGAGGTTAAACCCGGCTTGCTGTTTCCCGCGTTGCAACGGATGGAGGAAGGGGCATGGCTAATTTCTACTCGGGGAGAGTCGGAAAACATCGCAATGCCAAGTATTACGAATTGACCAAAGCGGGACGCCTCAAGGTGGAAGACGAGGCGCACAACGGGGATCGAATCGCGTCAGCCATTGGGAGGGTGCTGCAAGCCAACTAAACGGCGCTCAACAGTATTTGAAAGAATAATTATGAGATTGGCGAACTTTCCCAAGAGAAAGGTGGGGAATCAACTGCAGCGGTGATGCTAAGAGGTGGTATTTGGCATCGGCGATATGGCGGAGATAAGGAGACATTTGAAGCGGTTTGCCTATCTCACGGTCTGGTCGGATTTTTGGCTTGTTGCCTGACTGCTTATCTAGCTTCCCGCGGTGATCCGCTTAGTAGGCTGTGATGCGAATAGCTAGGTTTCAACCACCGGGTGGCATGAAAATAAGCTCGAAAACGAGGTAATTGGATCCTTCGGTGATCTTCCGATTTGGCACGTTCGAGCTCGATTCCGTGTTGGGCGTTCTCCGTCACGATGGTTTGCGTGTCCGTCTGTCCGATAAACCTTTCCAGTTGTTGAATCTTCTGGTCGAACATCAGGGAAAGATTGTGAGTCGCGACGAGGTGAGACACCGTCTTTGGGGAGCGGAGACATTCGTCGATTTCGAAGGAAACGTCAGCGTCACTCTTGCGAAACTGCGGCAGGTTTTGAGCGACTCGCCCGACAGGCCGCTGTTCATTGAAACAATACCGCGCCGCGGGTACAGATTCATCGCTCCCGTGACATCCCTCGCAGAAAGCGCAGCCTCAGTAGTCAGCGATTCGGAGCCCGAATTGCCGTCAACGGAGCACCGCGCCAGAGCAGCGCCTACGGTGGCCGTATTGGCGAGGCGTCCGGCTTGGATTCTTGCGACGCTCGTTTGCGTGGCCGTCATTGTGGGAGGGTTGTTGTATTTCGGGTGGCTGAGACTGTCCGCTCCAGCGGCTGGTGCGTCGCACAAAATTAGCATCCTTGTAGTTCCGTTTGAAAATCTTAGCGGTGATCACGGCCAGGATTATCTGAGTGACGGGTTGACGGAAGAAATGATCACTCAAGTCGGGCAAAGCTCTCCTGCAGGGCTGAGTGTAATTGCACCCAGCACGGCCATGCAGTACAAAGGTACGCACCGAACGTTGGAGCAACTCGGAAGGGAACAGAGTGTTGATTACATTTTGGAAGGGAGCTTGCGACGACAGGGCGAGCGTGTCCGCATCACGGCCCAGCTCTTCAAGGTTCACGGACAGGCGAGTCTTTGGGCGGAGACATATGAACGAGAAACGCAGGACCTTCTCTCCGTGCAGCGCGAAGTGGCGAATAAGATCGTGCAGTCGCTGTCACTCGAAGTTTTGCCCCCGCCAAAGAGTTCTTTGTGGGCCTCGCGAAGCGTTAATGCGGAAGCCTATGACAATTATTTGAGAGGACTTTTTGAAATCAACAAGAGAACACAAGAAGGTCTGGAGCGGGGCATTCGCTATTTTCGAGCGGCAAGCAATGAAGACCCGGGTTTTGCTCAGGCCTATGTCGGTTTGGCCTATTCCTATGAAACGGCGGCGAGTTGGACATTCCTAAGGCCTCGCGACGCTTACCCAAACGCAAAGCTGGCGACTCAAAAGGCTCTCGCCATTGGTGGGGGTCTGGCCGATGCGCACGTCGTATCTGGCGAGGCTTTACATGAATACGATTGGGATTGGTCCGGTGCGGAACAGGAATACCGGCGCGCGCTCGAGCTCAATCCGAGTTCAGCTCTCGGTCACAAGTTGTACGCGGAGTACTTGACACACGCGGGGCGATATTCCGACGCACTGAGAGAAATTCGGACAGCGCAGCAACTCGATCCTCTTTCGATGATTACAAACTCGTTAGTGTGCTACGTCCAGGTGCATGCACACCAATTTGGGGATGCCGTTTCGGAATGTAGCAAGGTGATTAAACTTGATCCAAGCTTTGGACCTGCGCACTACTTTCTAGGCGAAGCGTACTCCGGAAGACATCAATATGCGGAGGCGGTATCTGAGCATCAGGAAGCTCTGAGGCTATCGGGCAACGTGAGCATGATGTCGGCGGCGATCGCCGCGAATTACGCGGCCTCCGGACGAAGCGAAGACGCACGGCGAATCCTGAATGAACTACTGGCGCGCTCCAAGAACACATATGTTTCCCCCTACGCCCTTGGAAAGATTTATGTGGCTCTTGGCGATGCGGAAGCAGCCTTCGTGATGCTGGAAAAGGCATTTGAGGAACGATCGTTCGAATTGCTATATTTGGCGGACGATCCGTTTTTTGAGTCCCTCCACAATGACGATCGCTTTAAGCAGATGATCGTCAAAAGAGGTTTTCCCATTACGGTACACGTAGCACAATCCCCCTGACCCCTTCTTTCCGGACCTCCGAGAACTAGCGGCGTTTCATGAAGATTTACGGTTTCCCGCGGATGTCGCGTCTGTCCGGCGCGAGAAAGCATTAGAAGTATTGCTCGCACTTATGAACTGCCCCTTATGGCAGACCCAGGTGGCGCCCTTCCGTTTGTAGTGAACAGACCACGAGTTGAGAATCTATTCTCTTGAGGTTGGTTACCGAGACAATGGCGAAATCTTGCAGACTTTTTGGCGGCATGTTCGCCTCTTTTGAGTGTTCAGTCTTCGTGGAGCTAGAGAAAGAAAGTTGGCGAGCTCGGTGTCGGATGCACAGGTAGGTCACTAGGATCAGGGCCGAATATATGAGATTCAGGATCAAGTTCCGAATTACGAAAACCCCGAGGGTGGAACTGGAAAGGACTGACGTACCAAAGTGCTAAGCCCCCATCTCCGACGTTTTGGGTACATCGGTATGTCGCCATGCGCCAACGGCTAGGTGTTTAGATGATTTTTGTAAGATTTTAGTGAAGATATTCCCGCAGTTGGCGTGGAGATTGCCTCTACCCGAACAAGTTTCGTCTTCAGCATCTGCAAACATTCTCAGCGAGATTTCTCGGTGGAGGGCTTCAGTGAGACAAGAATATGGGAAGATTGCGCTAATCTTCGTGGTTATAATTTTAACGATAGGCTGGATGACGAATCCGCTGGCCGCGCAGATTATTAGCGGAGACTTGGTGGGGACGGTTTTCGACAGGACGGGCGCGGTGGTGCCGGGCGCCACGGTCGAAGCGACCAAGGCAGACACCGGAGTAAAATATGAGACCCAGGCAGGTGAAACCGGTGAATATCGTTTCAACAATTTACCAGTGGGTACCTACGACATCTCGGCGTCGACGGCAAACTTTGCCACCACGACGATCAACGGGTTTAGGATCGACCTGAACAAGACCAGCACGCTACTGATTTCCCTGGAAGTGAAGGGGGCAGCTACCACGGTCGAAGTTTCGGGAGCTGTAGCAGCCCTGGATACCACGACGGCCCAGTTGCAATCGACATTTGAGGCGAAAGACATCGCGGATTCTGCCATTGCGAGCACTGGCGGCACCGGCAGCGGTGTTCTGAACCTCTCCCTGCTCAGCGCTGGGGTGGCGACCGCCGGGGGTGTCGGAGTTGGAACGGGTCCATCCGTGGGCGGCCAACGTCCGCGCAACAATAACTTCACGATTGAGGGTGTGGACAACAACAACAAGTCCGTCACCGGACCGCTGGTCATGGTGCCGAACGACGCGGTAGCGGAATTTTCGCTCCTGCAGAACCAATTTTCACCGGAATTCGGCCACTCTTCCGGCGGCCAATTTAATACGGTCGTCAAGAGCGGGACGAATTCGTTTCACGGTTTGGCGTACGTCTACAATGCGAACCGGAATTATAACGCCTTCGACAGTCTGAACGCCATTCAGGGCTTCACTTCGAATCCACGATTCGACAATAACCGGTTCGGCGGCCAGATCGGTGGTCCCGTCCTGAAGAATAAATTGTTCTTTTTCGTGAACGCCGAATATGAACCGTTCGGCCAGGCTGGTGGAGCGGGCGCGGTGTGCTCGCCGACTGCCGCCAGCTTTGCCGTCATCAATGCAACTCCTGGGCTCTCCGCGACAAACGTAGCGATCTTCGAGAAATATATCGCGCCAGGCACCAACGCTAGCAGCGGTTGCGCGCCGATAAATTGGGTCGGCGGAACGACCCTTCCGACTGCTGGGCTCGCCGTCGTGGCCCCCAACTTTACAAACTACAAGTTCATCACCACCAGCATGGACTATGACATTTCCAGCAAAGACCAAATCCGCGGCCGCTACATTTACAACAGTCAGGTCGGGATTGACAATAGCCCCGCCCTGCCGGCGTTTTTCCTGCCGCTACCCAATAAATTCCACTTGGTGACTCTCAACGAGTACCACACATTTTCTCCAACGCTCACAAACGAGGTGCGTCTCGGATACAATCGATACGCGCAGATCATTAGTGGGGGCAATTTCTCTTTCCCTGGCTTGGACAGTTTTCCTAACCTGCAACTCAATGATTTAGGACAATTGCAGATTGGCCCGGACCCGAGCTCGCCTTCGGGCACCATCGTGAACACCTACCAGTTGGCGGAGGCTCTTACGTGGACGAAGAGTTCCCACACGTTGAAGTTCGGCATTGAGGGCCGCAAATACATTTCTCCCCAGACCTTCACGCAACGTGTACGAGGTGATTACGAATACACCCAAACGCTTTCTTTCCTGCAGGATGCCGTTCCGGATTCGCTCGCCGAGCGCAGCAACGGAGATCCGGTCTATTATGCCGACCAGTCCGCAATCTACTGGTACGTAAATGACAACTGGCGTATTCGCCGAAACCTGACTCTCAATCTCGGCCTGCGCTACGAATACACGACCATCCCATTTACGGAAAGATCGCAGGTGCTTAACTCGGCTGCCAGCGTCCCTGGACTGATCGACTTCGCTACACCGCAAGCCGCCAAGAACAATTGGGGCCCGCGCGTGGGCTTCGCCTATTCGCCGGGTACAGACGGCCGCACATCCATCCGCGCCGGCGCCGGTATTGCGTATGATGTCTTGTTCGATAACCTCGGGATCCTATCGCTGCCGCCACAGCTTTCGTCAACGATCGACTGCGCGCCGGTCGGCAACGACACTTGTCCGACGACGTTTCTTGCAAGCGGCGGCATTCCCCCGAGTCCAGGCGGCCTCAGAACTTTCCCAACTGTCGCCGCTCAACGGGCCGCGACGGCAGCCTTCGTTCCCGTGGATCAGAAATTGCCGAAGTCGATCGACTGGACTCTAGGCATTCAACACACATTTTGGTCCGACTTCACCGCGGAAGTCCGTTACGTGGGAACGCGCGGCATTCATTTGCCGGCACAAATTCAATTAAACAAGCAACCCAAGGTGACTTCCGACTTTTTCTTGCCCACTTACACTACGGCACCAAGTCAGGCTACTCTGGATGCATCAGCGGTTGACCTGGCAGCAATTGAGGCAACGAGCGCAAGTGTTCCGGCCTACGGTGATGCGGGTTTTGTGTCTAACATCACGTCGTATCAGCCGTGGTCTTCTTCGACGTATCACGGGCTCGCGGTTCAGCTCAATAAACGGTTCAGTCACGGCGTGCAAATGATCGGCGCCTACACCTACAGCCATCTGATCGACGACGCCACGGCGGAGGTCTTCTCCACCGTTCTGTCTCCGCGTCGCGCACAAAACGGCCTGGATCTTTCCGCGGACCGAGCGAATTCGATTCTCGACCACCGTCATCGCTTCACGTTGTCTCTCGTGTACGACGAGCCATTCTTCAAGAATGGCAATGCCTTCATGAGGAACACCGTTGGTGGTTGGGAAATCGCGCCGATCTATACCTACCAATCCGGACAGTGGGTCACCGCCCAGAGTGGCATCGATTCCAACCTGAACGGCGACTCGGCCGGAGATCGCACAATTCTAAACCCAAGTGGCGTCAAAGGAACAGGCACTGGCGTCACCCCGCTATGCACGAGCGCGGTAGCGGTGTGCCCTACCAATCTAACGGATGCTCTCAATAATCCTGTGGGAGTTGTGGGGTATTTGGCAAACAATCCCAATGCCCAATATATCCAGGCGGGCTACGGCGCTTTGGCTACGGTGGGCCGCAACACATTGCAATTGAAGCCCATCAATGACATCGATCTGACCGCCCTGAAGCGTTTCACCATTACCGAACGGTTCAAGATTGAATTCCGTGCTTCGGCGACTAACGTCCTAAACCACGCGCAGTATGTGGGCGGATTTCTCAACGACGTTCAGCCTATTCCAAACCCCGGCTTCACATCCTTTCAGCGGAACATGCTGGAGCCCTCGAATCCGTCTTTCAACAACCCAAGTTCGGTTTTCTCGAGCAACCCTCGAGTCTTGCAATTGGCTCTGAAGATTTTCTTCTAAACTCATTCAGCTTGTTGGCTCTAAAAGGAATGGGGTGGGGCCGCGTGCATCTGATTCAAGCGTGTTTGTGAAAGAGCCAACGGCATCCACGGCGACGGGTTTCTCCCATCGAAGCAAGCTTCAAATATTCGGCTGAAGCAAAAGGAACGCCGTTATCGCTGCGGATGTTGGACGGCAGGCCACGCTCCTTAAAAAGCCTTTCAAACACAGTAAAAGCGTATTCCTCTTTCGTGGAGGACAGCGCTTCGCAGGTCAGCAAATAAAGACTGGCGTGATCGGTGACCGTCAGCGGATAACAGTACTGCCGATTACCTAGCAAGAATTCTCCTTTGTAATCGGTGCACCGCAGTTCATTAGGTTGCTGACCCAACGATAACGCGGTCCATTACCGAACACTCCTTCCAAGGCATCACTCCCTCCCCAAAAAGGGGAAAAGTGTAACCTATGTGTCCGGTGATCTGTGACCTATGTCTCAGGTCGCTCACGATTCAACCATTTACGCTGCGTTTTCAACTTCTGATTTTACTTCGTTTTTACGGACAATACGGGTAACATTGGCGATTTTGGACGGAAGTGCAAAGCCCAAGCCCACCGTTTGTGCTTGTTCTAAACGAAATGCGACGTCTTCTTTCATTTTGCGATAGCGGTCTCTCACAATCTCATTTTCATGTCCCATCCAAAATCGTTCCAAAGTCAGCATGAAAAAAGTTCTTCCGTGCAAAAAGGTACACATTTCAAGGTGGGTGACGAAGTGGTGACTATAGATGTGGATAGTAATACAGTAACGTCAGTGACCCCCGTTTCTCCGCGAAATGATTTTGTCGGGATTCAAGTGCTCTAAAAGAGTCTAGAAATCCTGGTTTCTGAGTGTGTTTGCTAGGCGCCGCGCAGAGAAAAGTTCCATCCCGCGCTGGCAGTTATCATTTCCAATTCGCCATCTCAGTTTCTTTCGTCGCACATTCGGTACACCAACCGGTGAACCAATCAGCAAGGCGGCTCGCGATGGCAACAAGTTATAACGAACTCAGATACTCGATCAGGGCGTGAACCTGCGAATCGCCGGGTTCTTCAACCAATTCATGGGCCGGGTCCTGCGCTTGCCAGAGATGCAAGAAAGTTGCGGTGGCGGTCGGTCGAAGAATGAATAACTCAGCCACTTTCTTGGGCGTCGGCAAGCTCGCCCCTGGGTAGAGGAATGAGCCGAACTGACGACCTTCGAAGATTGGTTTACTTCATGGCGGCGGCGTCAGAGCTAAACGGGTGAGTAACGGCCTCGCGAATGAGGATGGGGAAGCGCGGGAAAGAAAAACTGCCCGCGACATCGTCGATTACATTTACCTGGCAGAGGTACAGGCCAGGTTTCAGCGATTGCAGCGGCAGGTCCATCTGGAAGGTTACGGCTTTCCGTTCCGGGGAATTCATTTCGTTAAGGGTGGTCACACTGGACTCGAGGATCTTCGCGGAGTTCTGGATAAATTCGACACTCGAGAAAACGCGAATGGCGTCGTGCGCTGACTTCGCAGCGGGATGTGATTTCGGTTCGTTTTGCGGTGCGGCTGCGGCGGTCTGCTCGGGATTTTTCCCTTTAGCGGGATCATAGACGTCATATTGCAGGTACAGATGCTGGTCCGGCGTGAAGACGTGAGTGATGTTGGGAACAAGCTCCGTTTGTTGACGGACCAGCGGATTGCCTACTGTTTTTTTGCCGGTGGCAGGGACGCGCTGGCTGCTTAGTATGACGGAGCTCATTTTTAGCGGGGATTTGCGCAGGTCGGGGATGCGCACATCGGTTTCGAAGGATCCCATTCGGCCAGTTTGATTTTCACGGACGACGAATTTCAGGTGATAGCTGCCGGGAGCCAGCACGAAACCGGTGTTGTACTGCACGTTTTTGCGGCGAACATCGCGCGTGCTTTCGACGGCGAGTTTTACGGTGTCGCGCAGGCGGCCGACAGCTAGCTGGACGCGAGTTTTGTTGTTGCCTTGTTTAGCGGACTGACCAGTCGGAGGGGCTTTGGCTGGGGCGCTGGCCAAAGCTACGCCGATGATGTCGATGGTGGCGTCGTCCTTATCTTTCGCAGTTACGAAAGGAATCTGCGAGCCGGGGATGACCAGAGACACGGCGAGGTAATAGTGCGATTCGTCTTTGCGAAAGTAGGAAGCGCCGGCGTACAGCGGGACATCGACGCTGGGCAACTGGGCCGCTAGTTCGTCTTCAAGCTGCTGCTCGCGGGCGGCGCGATTGGAATGGACAAAATCGCGTCCCGCATAATAGCCGGCGCGGAAATCGAGTTTCACGGCGAGGCGATTGACGGTGACTCTGAGGTGGCGGAACTTGCCATCCTTGGCGGGGTTGTTGCTGGTGAAACCCAGCACGTAGTAGACAGAGCTGTCTTTCTGCACCTGGCTGAAAACGCCGCTGAAGTCGTTGCTGTCGAAGAAGGCTTTGCCTCCGGTGTCGGTGGAAAGTGTAGCGAGGGTGTCCTGGGAAGCGGCGTTGCCATTTAGATCGTTGAGGATGGACGCACCGGAGTATGCGGATTGGCCGTGCAGGCTGGCGTTTTGCGCTTCTCCTCCGGGCGGGAAGGCTTGCAAGCCGCGGACATCGAGCGAATAGATGGAAGTGTTAGCTTTCACGGCGGCGGCGGATGCGGAGCGCAGAGCGGATTGATTGTCAATGTACGATTGGGTGATGCCGTTGCTGAAATAGATGACGCTCTTTTTTTGCGGGAGTTTGCCGAGCACTTGCATCAGGGACTGGATGGCAAGGAGTTTGCGGTCGGCGGTGAAGGCGTTCAAATCAGTGTCGTCTTCGGTAAAGGAGCCATTGGTTTCTGGAGTACCTTCGGAGCTACCCGTGGTTCCTGTGTCAAATCCCTGGCCTTCTGTTGATTCGTAGGCGGAGAGGCCGGCCATTAATTTCGGCTGATCGTCGGTGAAATCAAGATCGACGTGCATGTTGGTGGCAAGCGAAACGAGGGCGATCAGATCCGCGGGCTGCATTTTAGTGCGGACGAATTTTTTTGCAGCGTCCACGGAACGGTCAATGTCTTCGGGCTGCATGGCGGAAAAATCGAAGAATAGAACGATCAGGCGTCGATCGCGAGCGTCGAGCGTGGGGGGAGCTTTTTTGCTGGAGTGCAAGAGCGTGCCCGCTATGCCCGGCGCGGCTTGAGCTGCGCCCGAGACAGTTGCAGCGGTGCTGATGGGGGCCTGCTCCACATTCTCGAAATCAAAGGTGGAGATTTGTTGCTTTTTGCCGTCTTCGTACAGGGTGAAATCTTCTTTTTTGAGGTCGCGAAGGGCGTTGCCGTTTTTGTCGCGGGCCACGACATTTACTAGCACCAATTCGGTGGTGACCTGAATGCGATCCTCATTGTTTGCGGACTGATTGGAGTCCTGGGCGGCAAGCGGCGCGACTTGCGCGAGCAGGAGCGCGCTTGTGAGGACGCAGAATATTTTTCGGATGTAGTTCGTGGCCATGTTATTTAGAAGCGAAAACGTGCCTGCAGAGTGATGCGTCGCATGTTGCTCACGCTGGTAACTTCGCCAAAGGTCAGTGAATTCACCACGGTGTTGATGGAAGCATAGTTCGCGTGATTGAAAACATTTATGGCGGCAATGCGCAAATCGAGCGCGCGGGTTTCCTTGATGGGGATGGTGCGATTCAGGGTCATGTTCATGGTGAACGTTCCGGGCCCTTCAATGGTAGAGCGTCCCGCGTCGCCGTAAGGGGTGCCATTCAGATTCGCGCAATTTGTTCCAGGCGTGCAGAAGGCTGCTTTATTGAACCAGTCGAGGGTGGTTGGATTTGAAATGGAAATCGGCTGGCCGGGAACGACGTTGGCTCGCAACGAGCCGCTGACGCCGCGCTCAATATCCAGCGTACCTCCGAGTATGTTGGGCGTGAAATACAGGCCAGATGCCACGGTGAAACTGCCGCTCCACTGCCAGTTAGAAAGAATTTTGGCGGGCAGACCGCGGCCTTGTGAAAAGAAGCGGCGATTTTCGCCAAAGGGCAAGTCATACATCCAGTTGCTCGTGAATCTGTGGGTCTGATTGAAACTGGAAAGGCTGCGGTCGACGGAAATATCAAAGGGATTTTGCGCGACGACAACACCACCACCCCCGATGGAGGCGGCATCGTCGAGAGACTTCGAGAAGATGTATTGGATGCCGATGCCGAGCCCTTTCGACATGCGACGGCGAGCGCGCACGGTGGCGGCATGCAGAATCGAGTTTCCTTCGGAAGATTCGTAGATGAAAGGTTGATTGCCGTCGACCACCAGGGCGCGCTCGGTGTCGAGACGTGTACCTTTGGCGCCGTTGTATCCGACGTTTACGACGAAGTTGCCCTTGAATTCATGCTGGAGATCGAGATTCCAGATTTGGATGTAGCCGAGGGCGTAATTGGGATCGACAGCGAAGTTGTTGGTTACGGTGCCTTGCAGGGCGCTGGGAAAACCGTTGGCAAGAGTGAGAGGCGCGCCCGCGGTAAGGCTAGAGATACTCGCAACATTAGTCGCGGTGTTGGCGAAGGGAGGTTGGAAGGCGAAATTCTGAATCATGATTCGGTACTGGGCGAGGTTGTAGTTGATGCCGTAACCGGCGCGGACGACAGTTTTCCGAATGGGCTTCCAGGCGATGCCGATGCGGGGAGCGAAATTGTTACGGTCGGGGTGGATCAGCGACTGTAGAGACGATGTTTGATACGGAGTTGAACCAGGCGGCAAAACTGCGCCTACTGGGACGACGGGGACGGAGGTGGCAAAGCCGGGTCCCACTTCCAAGTTGGCGATGCGATTATCAGCTTCAGTGTATGGGCCGACGTATTCATAGCGGAGCCCTAGATTCAGAGAGAGGTTGGCGAAAATGCGCCAGTCGTTCTGGGCGAAAAGGTCGAAAGAGTTGGCGCGAAAATTATAGGAGGTGGCGCCGAATTGCTGGGAGGTTTGCTGCGGGAGGCCCAGGAGGAAGTCGGCAAAATCGTAACCGGTGTCGGCCAAGGGTTGCGTGATGCCTGCGGCGTACAGCGAAGTGGCGAAGCCAGTAAAGACAAAATTGCCTTCGGCATTTCTAGCGGATTGGAAGCTTTGGAGAATGCGGCGATAGTCGCCACCAAAGCGCCAGTTGTGCTTGCCTTTATTCCAGGAAAAAGTGTCGGAGACGGTGTAGGTCTGATCGAGTTCGCGGCGGGGGGTGGGATCGTTCAGACCGCCGAAGGAAGTAAAGTTAATTCCCGGTAAGCCCCAGTCGAATGGGGCGGTTGAGATGCCTCCGATTCCCGCATTGCCAGCAACATCGAGCACGTCGGAATAAAAATTTGTGGTGGAGATGTGGTTATGGTTATAGCTCACGCGAAAAATATTGGTGAAGCGATTTTTGCCATAAGTCCAGCCGCCGCTGGCGTTTAATCCCTGGGTGCCGGTGTGACCGTCGAGGGAGGGAAATCGGCCCACGCTGCTAGTGGAGGTGCGTGCCCAGTTCAGGCCAAAGTTGATGTTGTTTTGTGAGCGACGGCCGCCAGCTCTTCCCCCGCCACCGCCGCCTCGTCCACCAAAACCTTGATTGCTGGTGGTGGCGTTGAAATTGTGGGTGAGGCGCAGGATTATTGCGTCGGAGTTACTGGGTGCGGAAGTAAGGGATTGAAAGTTTTGTCCAGCGGAGGTGGTGGCGATGTTGGGAAGAGGGATGTATTGCAGGAGAGCCTTGGCTTGCGGGGTGATTATGGCCGGATTGAGCTGGTTCGCAACGCCGTTAAATTGATACAGCTGGCCGGTCGCGGGATCAAATAGCTGGACCGGCTTGCCATCGTTATAGGTTGCATTGGAAAAATCCCCGTCGCGTTCGGCGGCGGTGGGGACGCGAGAGAAAAAGTCGTAGGGAGTGTCGCCGCGGGTTCCGTTCCAAGCGGCGAAACCATACCACTTGGTGCCACCATTGAAAATTTTGGGAATGTTGATGGGGCCACCGACGTTGGCGCCGAAGCGGTATTGATTGTATTGCAACTTGGGTTCCGTGATTCCGCTGAGAGAGTAGGGGGCCGCGTCGAGCTCAGCGTTATCGTTGGAGTAATACATGAAGCCATGGGGCTGGTTGCTGCTGAGGCCGCGTCCACCCATGCGTCCGATCGCGATGGGGCCACCGCCGCCTGATCCGCCGAAGCTTCCTTGGCCCTGACCGGGTCCACCACCAAAGCCGTTGGGTCCGCCGCCGTAGGGATTATTGCCCGCGGCTTGCACGCGGTCCCGAAATTCGTCCATGCGCTCCTGGCGTTCGTCATCGTTGCCATTGCCGAAGTCCTGCGTGCGAGCTTGGGCGCCGCTAATGCTAACGGATTCGGTGGGGACGTCGACACCGGCGCCGTTCAGGGGGAGGCTGGAGAAATCCGCGTTGTTCTGTGAGCCAGCGCGTGCTACCGCGCCGCCGAATTCCGAATTGTCCAGCATGGTAGAAAGACCGTCGCCAGCCGATTGGCGCTGAGAATTTCGCCCAGCGGAGTTGGGGGTGTTTGCGGTGTTGGTTTGCTGCTGCCGGGAGGCCAGGATTAATTCGGCGTCGATTTTCGCGGACGGATTTTGCAGATTGAGAACGGCCTCCTGAGTGAGGATCGCGAAGCCCATGAATTCGATGCGTATGACGTAACGGCCGCGTGGGATGTTGCTGAAGGCGAAGTCTCCCTGGTTATCGGTGACGACGGCGTATTTTTTTCCGGTGAGGGTGTTAGCGGCAGTGACGGTGGCGCCCGGGAGCGGAGATTTGCCGCTGTGAGCCCAGCCGGTTATTTGGTAGGTGTCGGCGGGCGGAGTTTGGGTCGCGGAGGTGGGAGTTTCGGTGGGAGTTGGCGAGGGTTGCTGAGCGTGCAAGGTTGAAGGTAACGCGAAAAGGGTCGCGACCAAAACGCTGATCGGAATGCTGCGAATAATCGCCTTCAACCTACACTCTCCCTATAAGTTCGTTGAGCTATTGTTGCGGTGGGTTGCTCGCGGGCGCTGAAGCCGGTGGAGGATTGGCAGGCGCATTCGCTGCTGGCGCCGACCTGGCGCGGTTTTGCTGCATGCGCTCCCACTGCTCGGGCGAGAGGACCATGGCGTCCTTGGGTTCGAATACGTTGTTTTGCGATGCGCCGCGAATCATGACGTGGTCCCCAGGATGAATGTTGGCCATGGTGATGCTCTCGCGGCCTTTGCGGAGCGAGGTGTCTTCGTTGAGCTCAAGAGTTTGAGTGACGTTATCAGAACGCAAAACAGTCAGTTTGGGAGGGTCGACGGATTTGACCTCGCCGGCTACGTAATCTTTGCCGAGCTCACCCATAGCAGGGCCGCCTGGCCGTACCCCTGCGCCGCCCCCTCGGCCGCTTCCGAATCTTCCGCCACCGCTCCCGCCGTCAGCGTTCCCGGAACGGCCGCCGATCATCTCGGCATTGACGCTATGGTCAGAGTTTTCTGGTCCACGCACCATGACGAAGTCACCGACTTTGAAATCGGTGAGGGCGGCGGGCTGACGGTTTTTGCGAAATTCGGTATTGGCGGACAACTTCACCAAGACTTTCGTCCCGTCGGGCTTACTCACTTCTATGGAGCTGTTGGTCATCGCGGTGATTTTTCCGATGGCGCCACGGCCACCCATTGTTCCACCGCGTCCGGAGCCGCGAACTTCGGCGGTGGATGCGCCCTGGTCTTGATTTGGTGGGATGGCGTCAGCGGTTTGAGCACTGGCGGCGGTGGCTAGAAGTAAAAACAAGAGTGCTGCTAAGCAGCAGGTAGGAATCAAAAGTGCAGCCCGGTATAAATTACACTTATCCTGCATGAGGACTCTGTGCTTGATGAACTTTTCTCATCTTTAAAAATAAACCGCGATTTCTCGCTAACAGGCTCGCGTGCGCGAGTGACTCGCGTAGTATAAAAGCATCCCACCGGAAAACGCCGGAACGGATGGAAATTTAGCCGTAACCTATGTTATTCCGATACGAGAGGTAGAAAGTTCCTGACCGTTCCTCACTTTAGCTTAGACAAAAAATTACCTGAACTTGGGGACCGTTCCTATGCCACAACACGGGTTTCGGCCGACGCGCAATCGAGCCGCGCACGCATGAGGGATGGATGATTCAGCTGTTTCCTTTGATTGGGTTGCTACGGTCCTAGGTTTGAGTACTCAAGCGGCTGCGAGAAAACCTGTGCTTTTTGCGCCGAACGTCGATAAATATAGTGCGGCCTTTAGTTATGCTGCGCGCGGGAAGGTACACTTCTTAGGCATGTCGCGCGTTGAACTTACGGTTCGTGAGCCTCACGCCATCCACGCTGCACGGTGGAATGACCGCCGCCACGCGGCTCCCGTCCGGGAGACGCGAATCGAGGATGGGTTTCGATTCCGAAATATCGCCCAGTCGCCGCGCGATATTCTTGACCGCGACCATTGATGATTTCTCGCCCAAACTGACGTCTTGAACGGGCTCGATGAATCCCGCCTTCTCGATGAAGATGTGATCATGCCCGTGAAGCCAGGGAGGGCTGAAGGAATTTGGAACGCCAGATTCGAAATTGTGCTTGGCTGAGGTGGGCAAGGTCGATATCGTGCTAGGTGATGGAGCAGCGCGCCTTTTCCGTATCTTGCTCTTTTATAAGAGGTTAGTAGGTGCGTCGATTGATGCGTAGAATGAGCGTAGATTAAGCTGGACGCGTGCGCCGAATAATGCGTAGAATAAGCGTTAAATATGACCTACATCTATATGTCCAAGGAATGGCCGCGATTCACGTGGAACGCGGATCATCTCGTTCCTCATCTATCCGCTACCCGCTACGAGCAAGGCCTGCTCCTCGGGAAAATGAAAGACCTGGGCTACCAATTGAAGAGCGAAGCGACGCTCGCCGCACTGACCGAAGAAACAGTCAAGTCGTCGGCGATTGAAGGAGAAGAACTCAATCCGGAGAGCGTCCGTTCTTCGCTCGCTCGCCGCATGGGGCTCGAAGCCGCAGGGACGCGGCCTGCGGACCGCGATGTGGAAGGCGTGGTTGAGATGATGCTCGACGCGACGCAAAATTATGCGGCTCCGTTGACCGAGGAGAGAATCTTCGGCTGGCACGCCGCGTTATTCCCAACCGGGCGAAGCGGAATGCGCACGATCACAACCGGGGCCTGGCGGAAGGGTCCGATGGAAGTTGTCTCGGGTCCCGAAGGGAAACACAAAATCCACTTCGAGGGCCCTGCGGCGGAACGCGTCGAACCCGAGATGAAGAAATTCCTGTCTTGGTTTGAGGACAGTGGAACGGCGGTCGAGCCGCTCATCAAGGCAGGCCTGGCCCATCTTTATTTCGTGACCATCCATCCACTGGAAGACGGAAACGGAAGAATCACGCGCGCCATCACGGAGATGTCTCTGGCCCGGCTCGAGAACAGCGCGCAGCGTTTTTACAGCACGTCGTCGCAGATTCGCGAGGAGCGCAAGAGCTACTACGAGATTCTTGAATCCACCCAGAAAGGCGACCTCGATGTTACGGAGTGGCTCGTCTGGTTTCTCGACTGCCTGGGCCGAGCCATTGCCAAAGCAAAGAATCTAAGCGCGGGCGTTCTCGCCAAGGACGCGTTTTGGCGGCATCTCAAGCAGGAAACGATCGAAGTGAGCGAACGGCAGAGAAAAATCATCAACCTGCTGCTCGACGGCTTCGAGGGAAAATTGACAACGGAAAAGTGGGGGAAACTGGCGAAGACTTCCCACGACACGGCGTTGCGGGACATTCAGGATTTGATCGAAAAGGGGATTCTCAAACAGGAAACGGCTGGCGGCAGAAGCACCGCGTACGTTTTGGTTCGGGAACGCTCTGTTTGAGCGAACTCCAACACCTGATTCGCCTCCTTGCGTTTCGAGAGTTTCGATTAGAGTCGAAATTCTGCGTGAAGGCGAAGCCGAAAGGATCGTTGCGGGAATTGAGGCGAGAGGAGGCCATTCCCAGTAATCGAGGAGCACTATTCGTGAAATCGAGGTACTTCGAGAGGTAGCTCGCGGCACGTCCAACAAGATAATCGCTTCGCACCTTTCCATTTCGGAAGCGACCGTAAAGGCGCATATGAAAAATATTATGCTCAAGCTGGGAGCGTCTGATCGAACGCACGCCGTGAACATTGCAACGACACGCGGTTTTCTGATGTAGTGATGACCTTAGCGTTGCATCCCGTGAAGCGCGAACGCATCGAGTTCGACTCTCGTCTAAGCCACAACGTCAGAGCCCCAGAATTTGATTCGGAGTGGCGGTTGTTCTTCCCCAGAAATCTAAAATGATGCGAAGCGCTCCTACCATGAACGCCTGCTTGGCAGGCAGGGGCGCAACCTCACAACGAGAATGCCTGTTCCCCGGGAGATTGCCTGCTGGTTTGAGTTGGTGTTCACAGACTGAGCCGGAGGTTTTCCAAACCGCCGCCGCAGAGTGACCGTCCCCACGGAAGGGTGATTGATCTAGCTTCTTAGGATTCGGTAGAGAACCGAATACTCGGCCCAACACTTCCCCGTGGCTCAACGGCAGAGCGCTCGGCTGTTAACCGAAGGGTTTACGGTCCAAGGTTGTAGCGCTACGTACAAGTTACGGACAACAAGAGAGGGGAAATAAGGGTCCGTGCCCCGTAAGCGACGCCAGATAAAGCGTTTATGGGATTTAAGGACTTGGTTCGGGACCAGGAGGTCGAAGGTTCAAATCCTTTCGCCCCGACCATTTTCGCTTATCAGGCGAATACGGCAACCTCCTGTTCGGCCTTTTTGGGTTCAATAGGTTCAATTGAGGCCAATGAAGCTGGAAGATCGAAGCCAACTCCCACTCGATTCGCTTCCTTCTTTCGAAACTCCACGTTGGCCTTTATTTGATCGTAGAGTGCTGACATCCCCTCGCTGCCCCACCCGAGCCAGAAGTCCCGTACACTCTCCGAGCAGTCGGTGAGGTTGCGAAGGAACGTATTGACGGTAGCGGCGGAAGCTGTGGGCTCCTGCTTTCTGGAAGTCGACCTCTTCAACAGCTGAAGTCGTTCGCGAGCGTTGATTCAAACGAAACACTACCCTGTCCAGTTCTGATTGAGTACAGCTGGACAGATCGGTTCACTAGGGGAAGCACTGCTGGATCAACTGATTAGATGGTGTTGCATCGACCGGTTGAGCTGGCAGCTACCGGGCACGAGTTTTGCAAACAGTCATAGAAACCCTCGGTGGTTGGGGACACTTTGCACGATTTGCGTTGTACAATTGCGCTCCAATGCGCGGGGTGGCAGATATATGACGAATCCTGGGCATCATTTCGTTGCGGTAATTGGCGGTGCGATTTCAGGCTCGGTGGCGGCGGAGATTCTGGCGGATCACGGAATTCGAGTCGCCGTGTTCGAGCAGAACACGCGGCCGTACGGCAAGATCGAAGACGGTCTGCCGCGTTGGCACGTCGCGCAGCGCAAACAGGAATACGGCCGAATCGACGCGCGCATGAAGAAGCCGAATGTGTATTTCGTGCCCTCTACCAAACTAGGCCGAGATTTCAATCTCCCCCAGCTTTTCGAGTGGGGCTTTTCAGCGGTGGTTCTGGCCAATGGCGCGTGGCGCGACCGAGAATTGGGCGTGCCGGACGCAGAGGAGTACGTCGACAAAGGCCTCGTTTACCAAAATCCCTTTATCTACTGGTACAACCACAAGAACGAAAAGGACTATCTCGGACCGCGTTATGAAACGCCCGACGAAGCGGTGGTGGTGGGCGGAGGGCTGGCGTCCCTTGACGTGGTCAAGGTGCTCCAACTCGAAAACTACGAACGCGCTTTGAGGGCTCGTGACATTCAGACCAGCATGCACGAGTTGGAAAAAGGTATTCCGGAGGTATGCAAAAAGCACGGCATCAAGCCGGAAGAGTTGGGCGTAAAGGGTTGCCTCTTAATTTATCGCCGTCGCGAACAGGACATGCCGCTGGCGCAACCGCCCGACAACGCGACGCCCGAGCAGATCGCCAAAACGGAACAGGTTCGGCAGAAAATGCTGCGTATAGCGCGCGACAAATACCTGTTTCGCTGCCAGGAGCGCAGGCTGACGACCGGGATTATCGTGGAAAATGGACGGCTCGCAGGGCTGAAGGTGGTTGAAACGAAAATCGAGGGCCGCAGGGCTGAACCGATTCCCGGCTCGGAACACGAACTCCGCGCGCCGCTGGTCGTTTCTTCGATCGGCTCGGTGCCGGAGAAACTTTCTGGGATCAACATGAATGGTGAATACTACACATTCGCTGGCAAGGAAGTGCCAAGGTATACCGCTATGGACCGCGTATTCGGGGTAGGAAACGTCGTCACCGGACAGGGGAACATCCGTGTGTCGCTGGTGCACAGCCAGAAAGTGACCAAGCGCGTGGTGGATTGCATGAAGTTCGACGATGGAAACGCTGGCGCTGGAGCCGGCAGTGCTGAACAGCAAGTCGCGAGTGCCATGGACGCGATTGGGAAGCAGGTTGAAGTGATCCCACAGCTTTCAGATGACCAGATGGCGGAGGTTGAGCACCAAGTTCATGCCCTGCAGCAAAAAGCGGGCTTCACTTCCGACTACGACTCCTGGATTGCCAAGGTGACTCCCCCCGATCTCGAATAGATCGTATTCCTTACAATTCGGATGCGTTTGCGAATTCCAAACTTCATACACCCTATTCTGCTCACTTTGTGCCCACCAGCGAATCTCGATGAGTGCGATCCGGGCGTCTCAATGTTCTTTGATAATCGCAGCTTAGTGGAAATTCGTTGAACCTCGTCGAGATTGCTACAAGTCGTTGATTTTTCGTGTAGCTAAACTTTTTCCCGGCCTCGGCTGCTCCTGATTAGGGAATTTAGGTTCGTCAAACCACCAGTTCTGGGAACGCTGAGCGCGTTACGAATCAGAATGGTCAACTCGGGTAAGGTGTTGCAAAACCGTTTCAGGCAGCGCTCTCATGGCAGAACGTCAGAGGTAGTACTCGCCCTGATAGGTAGGCTACAAGATCTTCTCGGATTCAGCTTTCCACAATTTGTCGCAACTCCCAGTTCACGTGATCGGTTTGCTCGCGATCGCGCTTGCTTCCATATCGGAATGCCATCCAGACGCCGAGCGTCATGAATCCAAGCGGTGGAACTAAAAGTACGATCACGCCTCTGCTGATGGCCCTTTGCCCATCCTTGGAAGTCGCCTTGGCCGTGCTGTAACACATGGAACAAGCCTGACTGAAAGCCGGCGTGGCCCATAGCAACAAGTAAGCGGCGAGAATGGCGGCGCGAAACTTCATTTTACTCCCAGCGAAATGATGCGAAGCGCGTCCGGAAAAAAAATCATCATCAGTGCCAGGCAGGCAACCACTGAACACATCGTCAGCCACTTCATTTGCGACACTTCATACTTCATGTGCATGAAGTAGCCGATGATCAGCGCCGCCTTCACGAGCGACAAGCCCATCAAGATCGTCAGCATCCGCACCGGCTGCATATTTTGATAGGTCAAATAAACTTCGATGGCAGTCATCGCCAGCAGCGCTGCCCAAACCCAGAAAAACTGGGACTTTCCGTGATGCCGATGCTGTTCCGCGACGCGTTCCGCGATAGCCTGCTGAAAAGCTTCCATATTCCACTCCTACAGAATCTTGGCAGACATCAAGTACACCAAAGGGAAAATAAACATCCACACTAGGTCCACGAAGTGCCAGTACAATCCAGCGACCTCAACGTCCGATGAATCGTAAACCTTCGGCTTCAACCACAAAACGATGGAGCAAACGATGGCGGCCAGGAGTAACACGTGCGCTCCATAGTGGAAGGGACTAGACGAGGGCGTTCCCAACCAAGCGGCTAGCCAAAACACCAACAGAATGGGAATGAAATTGCGCCGCAGCGCGATCACGCCGAGGTAGATCACTCCCAGCGTCACGTGCAGCATGTGCATCCCGGTCAGCCCAAAAAAGGTCGCAGGAAACTGCGGTACAGTTCGCACGACATTCGCGAACTCGCCGGCTGCCGCTGGCCCAGACAGCTTTGGAAACACCGGAAGGGTCAAGCCCTCCGCGATCAGCTTGCTCCACTCCCGGCCATGCAGAATGACAAAGCCCATGCCGCAGGCCATGGTGGCCAGCAGCCACAGGCGCTGGGCTTTCGGGTTGCCTTGTACCGCCGCGCGCACGGCCAGCACCATGGTCAATGAACTCGTCAGCAAGAACGCCGTCATTATGGTGGCGTTCACGATGCTCTCGGAATGGAATGGCGTCGGCCAGTTTGGCGTGGAGATTCGTCCGTAGCTGTACGCGTACAGTAAAGCCCCAAAAGTCAGCGAGTCCGAAAGCAGGAACAGCCACATCCCAATTTTCTTGGAATAGGTTCCAAACAGCGACGGTTCGTAAATCGCTGGCATATCGTGCGGCAGAATCGCGTCAGCCATAGGTTTGGTTTCCTCCTTCCTGTGACGTTAGTGCACAAACTCCAGCAAGCACAGAATGTAAACCCACAAAAAAGCCATGAAATGCCAATACCAGCCGGTTACGTCCACCGCAATCGCTAGTGAATCGGCGGGCCGACGCAGGAGAGAAGCGGCGCCCGCGGTCAGCAGAGCCACCACACCACCGAAGAGGTGGACACCATGCATGCCGGTCAGTAGATAGACGAAAGAGCTGCTGGGGCTGCTGTCGACGTAAAAACCGCTAGCTGCCAGTTCGCGCCAAGCCATCCATTGTCCAGCCAAAAAGCTGAGACCCAGCACCACCGTCAACGCCAGCCAGGAGACTTCTTCTTTGGCGTGCATGGATACTCCGGGGACGGAAGCGAGCTGCGCCAGTGCGGCTTTGCGAGCCGCCTGGCGCCGCGCGATTTCCATGGTCAAGCTGCTGATCAGCAATACGGTGGTGTTGATGAGCAACAACCTGGGCAATGGCACCGGAAACCAATCGTGGAGCAGAACGCCAGTGCGCGGGTCTAGCGTCGGCAGACCCTGTCTGACGACATAAGCGCTAGAGAAAGAGATAAAGATCATCACGATTCCGGTCAAGCCGACGACTAGTCCCAAGCGGGCGCGCCGCAAGCGCACATCGAAGAAGGACGAACCGAAATCGTCGCCGTCGTGATGATGCGGCGGGATATGTCCATTTCCTCCCGTGGAAGTTGTGGGGTCGTCAAGGGAAACGGTTGGGGTGTAACTGGCCATAAGCGTCTAGTGTGCCGCCACTGTCGCGGGATCGTTCTGCATCACATAATCGCGCGGCGCGCCCGGCACGCTGTATTCGTACGGCCCGTTGTAAACCACGGGCGTATGTCCGCCGAAATTGTCGTGCGGAGGGGGCGTCGCGGTGGTCCACTCGAGAGTGGTGGCTTCCCAAGGATTGTCGCTGGCCTTCTTGCCGTACTTCATGCTCCAGAACAGATTGAAAAGGAAAATGAATTGGCCAGCAATAGTTATGATTGCCGCGTAGGTGATGAATTTCTGCAACGGGATCAAGTCGCGAAGATAGGCGAGCTCGGTGAACTGCGAATAACGTCGCGTGGCTCCGGCCATGCCTAAATAATGCATGGGCATGAAGATCGCGTAGGTGCCAACAAAGGTGAACCAAAAGTGCCACCTGGCCAAGCTTTCGCTCATCATACGTCCAAACATTTTCGGGAACCAGTAATAGGTAGCGGCAAAGATTCCGAAAATGGAGGCCACGCCCATAATCAAATGGAAATGGCCAGTAACGAAGTATGTGTCATGCAGCGGAATATCCAGCACCGGCTGCGCGAGGAAGGGACCACTGATTCCGCCCGAGACAAATAAAGACACAAATCCGATTGCAAACAACATCGGCGAATAAAAGCGAATCCGTCCGCCCCACAGCGTTCCCAGCCAATTAAACGTTTTAATCGCAGAAGGCACTCCGATCGCCATCGTCATGATTGAAAACGCAAAAGCAGAATACGGGCTCATGCCGCTCATGAACATGTGATGGCCCCAAACCATGAAGCCCAATAGACCGATCGACAGCATGGCGTACACCATAGCCTTGTATCCAAATATGGGCTTGCGAGAAAACACCGAGACCAATTGCGAGCACAGGCCCATCGCCGGCAGGATCGCGATGTACACCTCGGGATGACCAAAGAACCAAAACAGGTGCTGCCACAAAAGCGGTGAGCCGCCCTTATGCGCCGCGAGCTGCCCATTCACCACCACGAGCGGCACAAAAAAGCTGGTGCCCGCATTTCTATCCAAGAGCAACAAGATGCCCGCGGAAAAAAGCACGCCAAAGGCCAGCAGTCCCAGGATCGCCGTGATAAACCAAGCCCAGCACGTCAGCGGCATGCGCATCATTGACATGCCCCGCGCACGCATATCCAGCGTCGTGGTGATGAAATTCAGCGCGCTCATCAACGCGCCAATGCAGAACAACGCGATGCTGATGACCCACAGGTCTGCGCCCGGACCCTCACCCGGCCCAGCGGACTGTAGCGCACTCAGCGGCGGATACCCTGTCCAGCCGTGTAGCGGCGCGCCGCCTACAACAAAGAAGGCTGACAGCATCACGATGTATCCAAGAAACGTCACCCAGAACGACAGCATATTCAGGACCGGGAAAGCCATGTCCGCTGCGCCGATTTGAATGGGCAAGAAATAATTGCCGAAGCCGCCCTGCGGCGCGGTGGTCAGCACGAAGAACACCATGATGGTGCCGTGCATGGTCAACAAGCTAAGGTAGGTTTCGGGCTTGATTTCGCCGATTAGCGGCAATGCCACTGACGGCCAGATCAAGTGAATGCGCATCAGCAAAGAAAGAAACATGCCGACAAACACTGCCGTCAGAGCCAGAAAATAATACTGAAGGCCGATGACTTTGTGATCGAGACTGAAGACCCACTTCCGAATGAAACCTTGAGGTGCCGCATGTGCGTGAAGTTCGTGGGCAGCTAATCCCCGGGTCGCCATTATTGTTTCTCCGCCTCCCGTGCTGCCAGCCATTTGTCGAAGTCCTCCTGGCTGACGACTTTTAGCATTCCATGCATCTTGTAGTGACCCAGCCCGCACAGTTCCGCGCAGGCGATCTCATAATCTCCAGTGGAAATGGGAGTGAAATGCATATGGATCGCCAGACCGGGAACGGCGTCTTGTTTGAAGCGCATCGAGGGAACAAAAAAGCTGTGGATGACGTCGTGAGCGCGCAAGATGACTTCCACTTCGCGATTGACCGGCGCGTACATCGTTCCGGTCACGACATCATCTTTGGAAGCAGGGTCAGTCGTGTCGAGACCGATCGCGCTCTCGCCGCCCGCCGATGGATCAATCAATTCCGGCTTCGTCGCACCAAATTTGCCATCGGGCCCGGCATAGCGGAAGTACCACGCGAACTGCATCCCGGTGACCTCGACCTGTAGGGCGCCAGGCTCCGCGGGACGAAAACGCTCAGACGCCCAGATCGAACTGCTCATCAGGTTCAGCCCGACAAACAGGATCAGCGTTAGCACCGTCCAAACAATTTCCAGGGTATTGTTTCCGTGAGAGTAGCGCGCCGGGGAACCTGCAGCGCGGTCACGATATTTCCACGCGAACAGTCCCAACAAAACCTGCGCCGCCACAAACACAATTCCCATCAGGATATATGTCGTAGTGAAGTGATGGTCAATGCCCGCAGCCGCAGCGGAGGCTCCGGTTGGCAACCACCATGTCTTCGCGATAAAGAAGTAGGCGCTGACGAAAGTGATCAGCCAGATGACAACGAGAAGAACGAGGCCCATGTAGCGCGACCTCCCGAGTAGGATTCTCGGCCAGCCCCACCATGGTAGCGCTTATAATCCCTGGAGTCACATCAGTGGGACTGCAAACGACGCGAGTCTACCACAGCTTACCCCGTGCGCAAGCGCGTTCTTGTTTGCCTTTCGCATATAGGACTCCGAACTCAAGCCAGCGGATATCAGAACAGCAATCACACAAGCATTGACGTGTTTTTACATTTTGAGTAACATCCGTCCGTTTCCTGGGGGGTCCCGAGTAATGGTAAGGACCTCGCGATGTTTCGGCGGAATTTCTTTCCAACTCGGCGGGCCCAATGCGCTCATGGGCGTGGAGCGGTTCCGCTACGTTTTGCCCTTCGCTGATTTTTTCTTTGCGCAATTCCAACTCTGTTCCACTGCGAAATTTTTTGTCGATCAAAAGGGGGAAGGCGCGGCGGGCTTAGCCGCCTAGCTAATTTCCAGAATCATTTCCAGGAGGTATCGCATGGCGGGCCCGGAGACCGTATCGGACAAACCGAAGCCGGATACGGCGAAGACATCGGCTAGTGCAGATGAAGCAGCCAAATACGTGGGCACTCCCGCCGTGGGTACGTCAAGAGCTGCGGCCGCCGCCGGCGTGGCAACCGTTGGCCCGAAGGACGATCAAGTCAACAAACGGCGACGGCGTTTAGTGTGGTGTGCGGTTACGGGTTTTCTGGGCGCCTGGTTTATCGCGTTCCTCCGTTTTTTCCTGCCGCGCACGCTCTTCGAGCCTCCCACCGTCTTCAAAATTGGCTATCCCTCTGACTACGCGCTCGGCGTTGACACCAAGTGGCAGCAGAAATATCGCATCTGGGTCGACCGCACACCCGACCGCGTGTTCGTCATCTACGCGCGCTGCACGCATCTCGGTTGCACGCCGGACTGGAAAGCCAGCGAAAACAAATTCAAGTGTCCGTGCCACGGCAGTGGCTATGACAGCGAAGGCGTCAACTTCGAGGGCCCTGCGCCGCGCCCGATGGATCGCGCGCACATCGCACTGGCTCCCGATGGCCAGATTGTTGTCGACACATCGCGCCTCTACCAGTGGCCCAAGGGACAACCAAGCCATTTCAGCGACTCCGGCTCCTTCTTACAGGTGTAAACCATGCCTGACGAAAAAAACTCAAACGGGAAGAACGGCAAATCGGTTGGCATCGTTGACCGCATCAAGGAAGATCTCAACTCGCTGAAGATTGATCTTCCCGCGAAAGCCAAAGAACAGGTCGAAGGTCTTAAGAATCCCACCAAGACACAACTCTACACTTCCATCTTCCGTCACAAGCATGACGACACGCCGCGCAATCGCGCCCTCGGCGTCCTTTCCAACGTCTTTTTGCATCTGCACCCGGCTAAGATCAATCGCGACGCCGTGCGCTACAGCTACACCTGGGGTATGGGCGGCATCACTTTTTATTTGTTCCTCGTGCTCACCTTTACGGGTGTTCTGCTGATGTTCTATTACCATCCCAGCAAAGTGCAGGCCTTCCGCGACGTGCTTTACCTCGAGCACGATGTGCCTTTCGGCAAGTTGCTCCGCAACATGCACCGCTGGGCCGCCCACCTGATGGTCATCGCCGTGGAACTGCACATGTTTCGCGTGTTTCTCACCGGCTCGTACAAGAAGCCGCGCGAGTTCAATTGGAACGTGGGCGTGATTCTTCTGGTGCTGACTCTGTTGCTTTCCTTTACCGGCTATCTGTTGCCGGACGACCAACTCGGCTTTTGGGCCGTGACCGTGGGGACCAACATGGCGCGCGCCACGCCTCTTCTCGGCCACGAAGGACCTTTCGGCGCGCAATTGGGCATGACTCCTTACAACGACGTTCGCTTTGGTCTACTCGGCGGCTCGATCGTGGACGCCAACGCGCTACTCCGCTCCTACATTTGGCATTGCATCGGAATTCCTATCATCGCGTTGATCTTCATGATGGTGCATTTCTGGCGTGTGCGTAAGGACGGAGGAATTTCCGGTCCGAACTCAGTGATGCTCGAATCTGAAATCAAGGAACCAAGGAAATAGCCATGGATTGGCGCCAACTTTGGGAAATCATGTCCGCGCCCGATAATGTGCCGATCATTGCGCTGATCCCGCTGCTCGCCTTCTACATCTTCCTCGCCTGGCGGCAAGCGCACGCGAATGACGTGCTCATCGAGCAACTCGAAGGCGACGCGGCACTGGCCAAGACGCACCACCGCAAAGCGTGGCCCTTCAAGTCCGGCTGGCAAAAAGAGGTTCATGTCTGGCCATTCCTTCTCCGTGTCGAATTCCTGGCCGCCATCATCGTTACCATCATTCTGATGGTGTGGTCCATCACGTTAAATGCGCCGCTTGAGGAGCCCGCGAATCCGAATCTCACGATGAATCCCGCAAAGGCACCGTGGTATTTCCTCGGCCTTCAGGAGATGCTGGTGTACTTCGACCCATGGATTGCAGGCGTGGTCATGCCCACTCTCATTATTTTTGGCTTGATGGTGATCCCGTACATTGACACCAATCCGCTCGGCGCCGGCTATTACACCTGGAAGCAACGCAAGTTTGAGATCAGCACGTTCCTCTTCGGCTTCATCGTTCTCTGGGTATCGATGATCACCATCGGCACCTTCATCCGCGGTCCAGGCTGGCAATGGTTCTGGCCCGGGCAGACCTGGGATCACAACCGCCAAATCTATGAGGTGAACCGCGATTTGCCGGACATTTTCGGCATTACGTCCAACCTGGGCAAAGCCATCTTCGGAGCCGTGGTAGTCGGCGGCTTCTTCGCCATCGGCGGCTTCTTGATGCACGCGCTGTATCGCCGCTACAACGCCAAAAATTATCAGCGCAAGAGCTTGCTGCAGTACTCCATCCTGATGGTCTTTTTTCTCACCATGATTGGCTTGCCCATCAAGATGCTCCTGCGCCTGATGTTCCACATTAAATATGTCTGGATTACGCCATGGTTCAACGTCTAGCAACTCCGTCATTCGTAGGGGCGCGGCAAGCCGCGCCCCAGCTCGCCACGATTGTAGCCGCCGCTTTGAAGGCAGCATTTGTAGCGCCCGCATTTGTAGCGCCCGTTTTCCGAAGCGGGCTCTTAGGTTCTCCGCGTTAGGAGGAACTGGTGCCCGATAAGTCCATTCCCGATGACGACCCGATCGTAAGCAAATCGCTGGCGCCGCACTACCTCATAGCGGTGGTCATCCTCATGGCCACGTTGTTCTGGGCGTTGTGGGATGAAGACTTTGGTCAGCGCCCCTGGAAAGCCTTCCAGCAGGAATGGAAGACTCGCTACTCCGCGTTCCTTAATACCGCGCGCTCGCAATCCAACGCTTCGCAGAAAGATCTCGAGAACGCAGCCGAATATCAAGCCGTCAAATTGTCCTACGAGCAAGCAAACAAGGGCGCCGCCCCGCGCATTAAGGAAATTAATGAGAAGTTGCGCGACGTCGGCGCCAAGATCCTCGCGGTCCAGAACGTCTTCACTGACCGCCGCGCCTATGTCAACGCCTCCACCTATGACATCGAAACGGAAACCAGCAACTCCGCAAAGCAGCGCAAACAAAGAAATCTCGATCAGTACAAACAGGAAGTCACGACCGTCGAGTATCCCGACGGCAGCAAACAAAAATACAATTTCCCCCAGCTGGAAGAAACCTATAACGAGTTAAGGAACGAGCGCACCGTCCTCAGTGCGGAGCTTGGCGAGCTCATCAAGCCGGTCAACGAGCAGAAAGAAAAGTTGGACGCCTATGTCTCTGAGCACATGGTCAACCTCACGCCCACGCAGCTCACCGGTTTGCAGGACAAGACCGAAGCCTGGGATCCCAAAATCATGCAGATCAACGTGCCGGAAGCCAACATCGTGGACCGCTGCGAGTCCTGCCACATGGGCATTCGCGAACCGGTCAAGCTCACCGCTGTCGCCATGTCCCTCAAAGGCAAGAAGCCGGACGATTACGCTCGCGCGTTCACCAGCCATCCCGAGCCCGATCTCCTGAAGATCCACGATCCCGACAAATTTGGCTGCTCGCCGTGCCATCAAGGCAATGGCCGCGCCACCACCAGCGTCGAGAAAGCGCACGGCAACTACGAGCATTGGCTATGGCCTTTATTCCCAAAGGAAAACGTTGAAGCCGGCTGTCAGACTTGTCATGTCGCGGACATGAAACTCGTCAGTGGTTATACCGAGTGGCACGTCATTAACGACGGCAAAGACCTTTACCGTCAGCGTGGCTGCGTGGGATGTCACCGCTACGAAGGCTACGATAAAGAGCCTGAAGATCTTCTGTCCATCGCTCAGCAAATCAAGCTCATCGAGCAGGAGAAGAAGGACAATCTGAAACAAGCCACCTACTTGATGAAACAGGCGGACACTGCCCAGTCCAACGAGGAAGCCAACCGCCTCAATGATCACGCGATCGCGTTGCGAGTGGCCAACAGCAAACTTGATTTGCGCATCGTTCAGCTAGATCGCACCACGAAAAGCCTGCTGCAGGACATGAAGAAAGTCGGCCCTAATCTCAAAGATGTTCGCCTCAAGCTCAACAAAAACTGGGTTCCGGAATGGCTCAAGAAGCCTAGCGCCTTCCGTGCCACCACCAAGATGCCTGATTTCCGCTTCAACGATCAGCAGATCAAATCCATCTCCGCCTACCTATGGCAGTCAGCGCTCACTGATCCTTTGCCCAAACACAAACTCGGCGATGCCGCTCATGGCCAGGAACTGTTCGAAACGCGCGGTTGTCTCGGATGTCATTCGATCGGCGAAGGGGATCAGATGCAGGGCGCACACTTCGCGGCAAATCTTACCCGCGTAGGCGAGAAGGACAGTTACGACTATCTGGTCCGCTGGGTGCACAACGCCCGCGAGCGCACGCGTCCTTACTGCCCTTACGAGAAAAAGGACATCGGCCCTGAGGATTACAAGAAAAAGGGTCTGCCCTACGTTTTCGATCTGGGGCACAGCAAATGCCCCAATGACGGTCATGAGTTGCAAGTCCAGAACATGACCGTCATGCCCAGCCTCCGCTTGTCTCCGCAGGATGCGGAAGACGTCGCCAGCTATCTCGTCACCTTGAAAAAGCAGGAGCCTTCCTCATATTCGGATGCTTCCTTCATGGACGATCCCAAGGTCAAGGAGGAAGGCAAGAAGTGGATTCGCCACTTCGGATGCGCGGGCTGTCACGAAATTTCCGGGCTGGAAGACGAAGGCCGCATTGGCACTGAGCTGACCGCCGAAGGCAGCAAACCTATCGAGCGCCTCGATTTCGCTCTGCTCACCGAAACCGCGCAGCGCGGCGGCAGCGAGCCCATCTCCGATCCCGCAGATCTCGCGCGCCTCCCGGAAGGTCCCGCCAAGCAGCCGTGGTACGACCACAAAGGCTTCTTCGAACATAAGCTTGCTGAGCCTAACATTTGGGATAAGGGCAAGATTAAGCCCGAAGAAGAAAAGTTGCGCATGCCCAATCTGCACCTTGGAAAGGATGAGATCCAGGCCCTCACCACTTTTCTGATGGGCAGTCAGGAAAACGCGCTACCGGTTACCTACCAATACAGGCCGCTCGACTATCGCCGCGATATTCAGGAAGGCTGGTGGTTGATACAGAAATACAATTGCATCGGCTGCCATCAGCTCACTCCAGGACAGAAAACGGCGTTGATGTCTGTAAAACGCTACCAGGATGCTCAAGAACAGTTGCCGCCGAAGCTTCTAACAGAAGGAGCGCGGGTCAATCCTGATTGGTTGTTGCGATTTCTGACCAACCCAGCCCTAAGCGAGAACGATACCAATCGCAACGGCATTCGCCCCTATCTTCAGGTGCACATGCCCACCTTCTCTTTCTCCGAAAACGAATTGGGCAAGCTGGTGCGTTTCTTCCAGGCGCTCTCGCGCCAGCCGTTCCCCTATATTCCGGAGCAGCCGCCGCCGCTCACCGCCAAGGAAACCGAAATGGCACGCAGTCTTTTCAGCAGCCCGGCGGCGCCATGCCTGAAGTGTCACGCTACCGGCGATCCGGCTCACGATCGGACCGCCACCGCGCCTAATTTCCTGCAAGCCAAGGGGCGTTTGAAGCCCGATTGGGTCGAGCGCTGGATCATTGATCCCCAGGCCATCAGCCCAGGCACATCCATGCCTTCCGGTCTTTTCAAACGGGAGAACCAGCGCTGGGTCTTCGCAGGTCCCACGCCGTCCACATTCCAGGGCTACGATAGGGATCAAACGAAACTGTTGGTGGATTACATTTTTCAGCTCACTCCGGAAGAGCAGCGGCGGGTGGGCGCGGCGGCGGGACGCGCGGGAGCGTCAAGCGGCAGCTCATCGCCGGCCATGCAAACTGCGAGCGACTCCGGTCGCAGCGCTCCGTAACAGTTGCGGGATTTGTGAAGTCCTATTCTAAGAGAGGTGCAGTAACAACATGAAAACCAAAACATTCGCAGCAATCGCGACTTTGTCGGGTCTTCTTCTGTGGGTGGGGTGCGGCAAGAAGGAAACCACGGAGGAACAGCCCGCAGCTCCTAGCCCTGCAGCAGCCGCGGCCACGCCGATTGATCCCGCGACAGCGGCCACGGTCAGCGGCACGGTAAAGTTTGAAGGCGTCGCGCCCAAGCCCGCCAAGATTGATATGAGCCAGGATCCGAACTGCCAGGGGGGAAACGTTGCCGAAAATGTTGTGGTAAGCGACGGTCATCTCCAGAACGTGTTCATCTACATAAAAGACGGACTCGGCAACCGAACTTTCGACGCTCCTAAAGACACGGTTACCCTATCTCAGAGCGGCTGCAGATATCATCCCCACGTACTGGGCGTGATGGCCGGTCAGACCATCAAGATTGTCAACGACGATCCCACAACACACAACATTCATCCCACTCCCAAGGACAACCGCGAATGGAATGAGTCCCAAGCCCCGAAAGCCGCGGCCCTGGAAAAGAGCTTCGCCCGTGAAGAAGTCATGCTGCCGGTGAAATGTAACCAGCACCCGTGGATGAGAATGTTCGTCAGCGTTGTGAAAAATCCTTTCTACGCGGTCACTGGGCCAGACGGCAAGTTCGAAATTAAGGGCCTGCCCCCGGGCGATTACACCCTGGCCTTCGTGCACGAAAAGCTGGGAGAGCAAGATCAAAAGTTGACGCTTGCCGCAAAGGACGCCAAGACCGTCGACGCAACCTTCAAACCTTGAACGGAAAAAGTAGCAAGTGTCATTCGTCAACTGCAAGCCGTGGCAGCCCATGCGGTTGAGATCACGGGGTCGCGACAAAACCCGTTGCGGCAATCCGAACTCGAGGAGGTGCTTTGTCTACCGTGCTGCTGCTGCTTTCCATAGTTCTCGGCATCGTCCCTCTCGCGGGAATTGCATGGATCCTCCTCGTCGGGTCGATCACCACAGTCGACAGTATGTTCATGAGTCTTATCCTGTTGACACTTTCAGGCCTCTTCTTCCTGAACGCCTTCTGGGAACTCCGCGATCGCGGCTTCCTTACTTTCCGGAAAAAGAACTAGCCGGCCACCTGCCCGCGCAGACGTTGAGAAACCCCTTCACGCCGAGTACAATCCACCTGGTGCTTGTTGGTCCCGGCAGACGGAGTGGTAGAAAAAAGTTTCGCCGGTCGCCTCCACTCGTTCGAAACGCCTCCGGTCGGTGTCCGGGAAAAGGAGATCGTGAATGGCCTATGTAATTGCCGAGCCATGCATCGGCACAAAAGACTCCGCCTGCGTCGATGTTTGCCCGGTCGATTGCATCCATCCACGCAAGGATGAATCGGATTTCGAAAAAGAAACGCAGCTTTATATCCATCCCGTTGAATGTATCGACTGCGGTGCATGCGTTCCCGTGTGCCCGGTGACGGCGATCTTTGCGCTCGAAGACCTGCCGGAGAAGTGGCAGAGCTTTACTCGCATTAATGCCGGCTGGTACGCCGAGAAATAAAGCATCATAACTGGTGGCGTCTCAGAGTTTGGGGCTAAAGTCCACGAGAATACATGCCCATTTCACCCTCCTACACTGATCCATCTGACACTCCAGAAAACATTAGGGCGAGTCCCTCGCCGCCTTCCGCGCCCACGCGCCCCCGCATGTCCACTCGCAATCGGCTGCTCGTCTTCCTCGCCGCTTGGCTGATCGTGCTAATGCCGTTCTTATTCTGGTGGAGCACGTGGTTCGGACGTCAACTCTCTGATAGGCAGATTGGCGAATATCTAAACGACGACAAGCATCCACGCCACATCCAGCACGCGCTCGTGCAAATGGCTGAGCGCATGGGACGCCACGACGCGAGCGCGGCGCACTGGTATCCAGAGATGGTGAGGCTAGCCTCACATCCCGTGGAAGAAGTGCGCAATACCGATGCTTGGGTCATGGGGCAAGACACCTCGGCCATCGGTTTCCACGAGACGCTGTTGAAGATGCTGGAAGACTCTTCCGCAACGGTGCGAGGGAACGCCGCGCTATCTCTGGTCCAATTTGGCGATGCGTCGGGCCGCCCACAGATCGTGGTTCTGCTGCTGCCTAACCGCATCACTGCGCCGATTGCCGGGCGCGTCATCGATGCTGACAAACCAGGGATCACCGTCCATCAGGGTGGATTGATCGCCAAGCTCCAAGCCGGGCAGGAGACAACGGAAGTGCGCTCGCCTATCAGTGGGCGCATTAGGACACTCTCGGTGACGACGGGCGCCGATGTGGCGGCAGGAGCCGAAGTGGCTACCGTGGAACCTGGAACCGAACAAGTTTGGGAAGCGCTGCGTGCCCTTTATCTCATCGGTCAAGTGGACGACCTGCCCGCAATCCGCACGTGTCAACGCGATCTTCCCGAGATTCCCGATCGCGTGCGCCAGCAAGCACTGCTGACCGAGGCAGCTATACACGCGAGAGCGGCACACTAACTGAACTAGCCACTTTCACAAGAATGACCTGGCCGTGCACCTGAGAAACGAAAAGGTGCGCCTCCGCGTGTCATTTCGCTGAAAGCCGGGAGCAAAACCTAAAATTTCAAAACGTCATCGCCCCAACTACCTTTTCAACCTCGGCGATATCCACCATGACGATAGCGTCCCAGGGACAGCCATCCAGAAAACACCCATCCGGACCCTTGCTCACACACTTCTTGCACCCGATGCAGAGAATGGGGTCCACGTCGATGCGGCCGAACGGCGGATTAATCTCATCCGGCACCCAGAACATGCAGTCCTCCACCGGGCAGTACTCCACGCAGGCCGGCGATCCCGCGCAGCCCGTGCAGCACTCCGTGATGACAGCGAGTTCCTTGGGTTTCTTCTTGCGAGGTGTGGTCAGCCCCTTGGAGCGGGGCTCGTGCTTTAGATCGTCCGGTACCATTCCGGCGGACTTCACAATTTCATGCTCGTTGCCACGCCCGGAATTATACGCTGGATTTAGCGATTTCATATCACCGCTCTAGTATTTCTCTGGCTAATCCTTTTTCGGATGACAGATAAAGCAGAGTCAGCAGCGGCAGGGAGGGCACGGCGCGATACAGACTCTAAAACTCCGATCCTCACAAACGAGAACTAGAGCTAGCGGTGGCCGTCGCTGCCGGAGAGTTCGCGGACGATGTTGCCGACGAAATTTTTGGCGTCCCCGAAGAGCATCAGCGTGCGGTCGAGATAGTAGAGCGGGTTATCAATACCGGCGAAGCCTGCGGCCATGCTGCGCTTGATGACCATCACCGTGCGCGCCTTGTCCACATCGAGAATAGGCATGCCGTAGATGGGGCTGCCCGCATCCGTGCGAGCCGCGGGATTGGTGACGTCGTTGGCACCGATCACGAGAGCCACATCGGTTTGCGGAAGGTCGCCGTTGATAAGATCCATCTCCAGGAGCTTGTCGTAAGGAATGTCGGCTTCGGCCAGCAGCACATTCATATGGCCGGGCATGCGGCCGGCGACGGGATGAATGCCGAAGGTGACGTCCACGCCGCGTTTGGTCAAGGAATCGTAGAGTTCGCGCACTTTGTGCTGAGCCTGCGCGACGGCCATGCCGTAGCCGGGAACGATAACCACTTTGCTGGCAGAGGCGAGAATTCCGGCAGCTTCTTCTGGCGTCGCGCTTTTTACCGGACGCGCTTCTTCCGCAGCCGCCGCACTGGTCTGAATTTGTCCAAAGCCGCCGAAGAGAACGTTTGTGAATGAGCGATTCATGGCCTTGGACATGATGACCGAGAGAATAAAGCCAGAAGAGCCGTCGAGGGCGCCAGCGATGATTAACAACTTGCTGCTCAGCACGAATCCCATGGCCGCGGCGGAAAGTCCGGCGTAGGAATTCAACAGCGAAATGACCGTGGGCATGTCCGCGCCACCGATGGGAATGATCAGCATCACGCCAAATACCAGCGGAATAATAATCAGCACTGGAAACAGCCGCATCTGTTCGGGATGCACGACCAGAACGCCTGCAACGATCACCGCCGCACTCAGCAGTCCCAAGTTGACGAAGTTTTGTCCTTTATAGGTGATGGGCCGCTGCGGCAGGATTTCCTGCAGCTTGCCAGCGGCCATCAAGCTGCCTGTGAATGTCAGCGAGCCGAGAATCACTTCCATGGCGAGCACAGCCATCATGAAGGGCGGAATATCGGGCGCGCGGAGATAAAACTCCGACGTGCCCACCAGAGTTACGCACAGCGCGCCGAAGGCGTGGCTCAGCGCGGTCCGCTGCGGTACCGCGGTCATCTGCACGTTGCCGAGCGGCACGCCGATGATGGTGCCGAGCACCAGCGCGATGGCAATCCACTTGTAGTCCACGATGCCGTGGTGGAACAACGTTCCAACAACTGCCAGCAGCATGCCCAACTCGCCGGCAAACACACCGCGCCGGGCGGTCGCCGGGGAGCTCAACCACTTCAGCGAAAGAACGAACAGCGCTGTGGCGGTGAGATAAGTAATCTCGATGAGGGTGTCCGTGCCGATAAAGTTAGTCATACTTTTTTCGGCCCGCTGGATTTGAACATTCTGAGCATGCGATCGGTGATGATGAATCCGCCTACCACGTTGCTGGTGGCCGCGACAATGGCGATCGTGCCGAGAATCACCGCAAGGTTGCTCTTGTGCTCGCCTACCAGAATGATCGCGCCCACCACGGCGATAGCGTCCAGCGCGTTGGTCAGCGACATTAGCGGCGTGTGCAGCAATGGAGAGACGCGGCGGATCACTTCGAATCCGATAAACGCCGCTAGCATGAAAACGTACAGGCCGGTAAGCAGGTCCAGCTTCATGTTTATGCACCCTCCTTGATTGCTAAAGCCGGCAGAGAGAAAAATTCGCGGAGCCTGGCGTTCACCACTTGGCCGCCGTACGTCAGCAGCGTATCGCGGATGATCTCATCTTTAGTATCGAGCTGCAGTTTTCCATCTTTCACCAAATGGAGAAGAAACGCCGTAAGGTTGCGGGCGTACATCTGGCTCGCGTGGTACGGCACTGTGCTGGCGAGGTTGAACCAGCCGATGAGGGTGACGCCGTGCTCGACGATTTTTTCGCCCGCACGCGTCAGTTCGCAGTTGCCGCCGCGCTCGGCGGCAAGATCGACGAGCACCGAACCTGGCGCCATGCCCGCGACCATTTCCTTGGTCACCAAGACCGGAGATTTCTTGCCGGGGATTACGGCGGCGGTAATCACCACGTCACTTTCCGCGATGACTTTTCCGAGGAGTTCGCGTTGCCGGCGGTAAAAGTCTTCGCCTTGCGCCGTTGCGTAGCCGCGGGCATCCTGCGCATCTTTGGCTTCGATGGGCAGCTCGACGAAGCGCGCGCCAAGGCTATGCACTTGCTCTTTCACGGCAGGCCGCAAATCGTACGCGGACACCACGGCGCCCAGCCTGCGCGCCGTAGCGATGGCTTGCAGTCCGGCGACGCCGCAACCAAGGATCAGCACGCGCGCCGGCGTAATTGTTCCCGCTGCGGTGGTTAGCATGGGGAAAAACCTCGGCAGCGCATCGGCGGCAATCAGCACTGCTTTGTATCCGGATATGGTGGCCATCGAGGAAAGTGCGTCCATGCTCTGCGCCCGAGTAGTGCGCGGCATCAATTCCACCGAGAACGAGGTGACACCCTTGCCAGCGATGGTCTGGATGGTTTCCGCCGATCCGAGCGGCCGTAGGAATCCGACGAGCACTTGATCACGCTTGAAAAGCGGAACATCGGCCTCGCCGGTGCGGTCGTTCGAGCCGTAGCAGAGCACCTGAACGAGGATATCGGCGGCGCGGAAAACCTCGGCACGCTGCGGAAAAATTTTCGCGCCTTTGGCAGCGAAATCGGCGTCGAGGTATCCGGCTTCGACGCCCGCTCCCGTTTCCACCACGACTTCGAGGCCTGCTTTGGCCAGGTTAGGGATCACCGCGGGCACCAGCGAAACGCGCCGCTCTCCCGGAAAGCTCTCTCGCGGAACTCCGACGATCATGAACCTTCCTCCAATACTGCGGAACTGAACCTGATGTCCGATTTGGATTTCTGTTCGGGCGGCATTCTACACCGATTGTTCAAAGCGCGCCCGGTCAACAAAAGCACGAGGCGAATTTAAGCCACCCTACTCGGCTGCTGCCTCTTTCCAGGGTGTGAAGTAAACCTCCTCGAACATGGAGCCCTTCGCCAGCCAGCACGCTGCAAGATGTCTATCGCCGCCGTATAGTTTTTGTCGGTCGCAGGAACCATCCTTGTCCTCCTCCGCCGATTCTTTCATCTCATCCCCATTCTTCGAAGCCCCTTGCTACCAGATTTGTGCGTGCGGATGACCGAGCCGAGTTATTACTCCAGTTGAAGTGAGAGAGTTTTTATATCACAGTCATGGACTGTGAAGAGTCATGGACTGTGAAGACGAATTTGCTCCCCAAGGGCTACAGGCCGCGAGGCAGCCGGCCTGTAGCCGAGCTTTGTGCAACCTTTTCGTGTTGTAGTCCACCCGCCACTTTTCGATCACCACCTGAGCCTCCTTAAGCGAGTAAAGGATCTCTCCATTCAATTACTCGTCCCGCAACTTTCCGTTAAAGCTCTCACAGTAGCCGTTCTCAAACTCCCCCCACCTACGTTCGCGAGCCACTGCCTCAACTCCTTCGCCACAAACTCAGGGTCGTTAACTGAACGAATGTTTTCTGCGATTCCCCGGAACAGCATTACATCTGCAAGAGCTTCAATCAGTTCATATCCGCCGAGCCTTCTTGCTACACGGATGGCCAGATTCTACCGCGTGTATTCATCGATCATCGTCAACATCCGCAGCGTTCTTTCGTCATGCGTCATACATGCTTTGCCCGTGGGCTTAGGTTTATATTCAGCCCGCTTCAACTTTGCCATTTTGAGGGCGCGGCTTGACTCTTGCTTCACTCTATCCTCGTCTTTGGCACCTGCCTGCTGTACCGAGCGTATCGACTTTTCCCGTTGGTCGATCCAATTAAGCGCTTCTTCGTCTGACACTAAGGAGACACAAAAAGAGAAAGAGGCCACAACAATTCGTTTAGCTGTGTTCACAGGACTCGGCGTCAGAAAACGACCTACTCCTGGGGCTTGTTCCGATTGGTTAGATATAATACGACGCCAAAAATCAAGGATAGCCCACCAACGATGCAAGGCAGAGGAGTCGTCACGGGGGGGACCGCGCCGGGCCTGTGCGGATTCTCCACTGACAACAGAATCGGAAACCAAATTACCCCCTGAACGAACATTAACAAGACGCCCAGCGCGATAAATGCCCATCCATGAAATTTTCCGAATTGCATCTTGTCTACTCCTCACCCTCGTGATTTGACCAATATACCGAGGGGTGCAGCAGCAGGAATGAAACCGGATCTTGGCTTCTGGTCCTGTCTCAACCACTTCTAACAAAATCCGCGCGACCAGGACCCGCTCCCCGCGGAAGAAAACTCCAACTTGGCTCGATAATGTTTTCCCCACTTTTCACTGCAGGCAAACCTAATTCAATCGGAATTTCCGATTTCAATTCCATTTCTGCGCAAAACCATACCCCCGTCGCAATCTCGCGTCAACCTCAAATCGCCGAGGCCGCGGTCGCGGGACAAGCGTGGCTCCTTTTGGCGATTTCTGCTGACGCTCTGGTAATGATGAGTAGGTTGCGTTTGGTGAAAGAAGTGGCTGATCTGGATCCTTGGAATTCTGTTGGCCCCGCCATTACGCCCTCCGAAGGTGTCACGGCTGCGGAAAGATGCATCGGAAAACCGTGCAAGCGTTCCTTTCTGTCAATGTGGAGTTATCTGGGTGTCTTCCGCGACCAAAAAGCGGCGGCAGGAGGCAGGCGCGACGTCAAGAACTCTGTGACCTTCTCGTTGTTTTTGAAAACCACGGCATCATTTTTACTGACAAGGATTGTCAGTTCGACGATGCGGACGATTTGCAAGTAGCGTGAGCTCGCTGGTTCAAAAAAGCGATTCAGAACTCGCTAGCCGGAGAAATCAAGCACCAAATGAATCTACCGCGCGTTCGAAAGAAATCGAATTGGCGGAAAACGGACTGCGTACGGCCCGCTTAATCCGAGCCCTCCCGGACTGCCGTAGATAAAACCCAGCCACATTCATTACATTGGTTACGGGTGGAGGATTATTCGAAATGCGAGTGAATGATTGTCGCGCGTTTGGATGTGATTCCGGATATCGGGAGTGCATCGTCGATGTTCACTTCGAATGCCCGATGGCAGCGCGAACGCATGGAGCAGTTTCGCGGTGCAGTTCAGGTAACGCGTAATCGGAATCGGCGTGATCTGGTTCAGTGGGATACGGAGTGCGGAACTGCGTTGATCACGATCATGCTGCAATCATACGCCATGCGCTGCACCTCCAACTCGGCATCCCCAAAGGTGAGTGGCATTAACATCGATAAGACGGCACCAATCGTTTCTTGCAAGGCCACTCCAAATATGGCCCCTGACAACAAAATGCTTCCGATAATGTGGCAATGACGGATCCGCTTCAAGGCCGGGACGCTTCACGCTTGTTTTGGCGAAGAGCAATGAACCTGACGATATTCAGGGGTTTGTGACCGGGACACAATCTACTAGCGGGTATTTGCGAGCCACGCGTCTCGGTTTAGCGCTGCACCGTCACGTGGAAATGTTGAAGGATTAACGTGCAACTGTCCTAAGTCTTCCTAAGCAATCGAGGAAAATCGCAGGTAGCAAATTGTCCATCAACAATGGGAAAATCAGATTTTGGCACGTTTGGTGATTCTCTCGCATTGACTCAATTGGGGTTAGTTTTACGATCGTTGTTGGAATTTCTTGGCTAGCTGGGCTTCAATCTCACCTTTTCGCCATCCATAGGTCCTACTAAGACGACCTAGCTCGACCTGGAACTCGCGTCGCATTTCTGCAAGGTTTCGCAACTCGGGCAGACGTTGGTAATAAGCCATGTTCTCCCCGCTTACGTGACGTGTTTGTTGGATCGCGAGAACGCGTTCGGTGATGTCGCGCTGCGCCGTGTCGCAAATGGTAGCGCAGTTAACGGGAGGGTAGCACAGGGCAACTCAAGCCAATTCAATAGCTTAGATTTTGTTCCTTGTGGTTCGGGACCAGGAGGCCGTTGGTTCAAATCCAATCGCCCGGACCATTTACTTAAAATAATAATCATTATATTAATAACTACACAATTACGCAGGCGCCTGTGGGAGAACCGACCAAGTCAAAGCCATCCCCTTAAGGCGACTGAGCCTTCTGCTCGAGAAACAGTGGACTGCTGTTTCAGAACTATTGAATAGGCAGAGCTTAAGTCTTTCCGGACACGCTCCGTTTTACCTCCATTGGGCTTTGAGGCGAACCGCTGCCATCACGAGCTCAACTTGCCGGCGCAGCCACTTGATTGCATAACTGTGTCGTCCCTCGACCCGAATAACTTTGGTTCTTGACGACGAGAGGCTCGGGAGGAAGCAGCCAAACATGATGATAGGCGAATATAGCGATCGACGACTGAACCACAGTGATGGGGAGGCTGAGAAATACTTTCGAGATCTGCAGTTGGGAGGAGTTCAGGTGCGAGTGGGGATGGAGGCGCGTTTTCCGGGAAAGCGCTTCGTAGACTTTCAATTCTTGACACGTGGTGGCCTTAGAGCAGTATGCTGTCTTTTTCCTAAGACTTTCTGGTCGGTAGATTCGTTCTTCCTAGCTGGTGCAGAGGTGCGCACTGAAGAAGTTAGGCAAATACGAAGTGATCGGCGAATTGGGCCATGGCGCCATGGGGGTAGTGTACCGGGCGCGCGATCCCGTCATCAATCGCCTGGTAGCTCTAAAAACGATCACCTCGGGCGGTGCGGACGACCCCAGCATGCTCGAGCGCTTTTATCGAGAAGCGCAATCCGCCGGCGGTCTACAACACCCTAACATCGTCACTATCTTCGATATGGGCGACGAGGGCGGTGTGCCGTATATCGCCATGGAGTTGATTGACGGCGAAAACCTCGACCAGCTGATCGCACGGCGCACTCCCATTCCGCTCCCTTTAAAGCTCGTTTACGCGACGCAAGCATGCAGCGCGTTCGATTATGCCCACAAGCGCGGAATCATCCACCGCGACATCAAGCCTGGCAACCTCATGGTGAACAAGGATGGCACCCTCAAGGTGGTGGATTTTGGCATCGCACGGGTGCTGGAAGCTTCCAAAACTCAAACCGGGTTGCTGATGGGTACTTTTGCGTACATGTCTCCCGAGCAGTATCACGGGGAGCACGCAGATGAGCGCTCCGATATCTGGTCGTTCGGCGTACTTCTTTACGAACTCTTATGTTTCCAGAAACCCTTTATTGGCACCACTCCTGCGGCTTTGATGCACGGAATCTGTTCGCAGGAGCAGGCTCCACTGCGCAGCCTGTGTCCCGAGCTACCGGAAGAGCTCGAGGCTGTGATAGGAAAGCTGCTGCAGAAATTACCAGACGACCGAATTCAATCGATGGAAGACCTGCTGTTCCGGCTCGACCCTATTTGTAAAAGTCTGCAAGTAGCGTCCCTTGCAGAGATGGTGGCTCAGAGCTGCAAGCTGGTCGAGCAGCGAGATTACTCGCATGCGCGTGATCTGTTGCGTCAGGCCCTTCTGATCGACTCAAAGAATGCCACTGCGAGAACGTTGCTCGACAAAGTAAACGCAGAGATTCGGCGCGTCACGCTCCGGCCAAAAGCTCAGCAGCAAGTGGACAAGGGAAAGGCGCTGCTTGACGAAGGAAAGTTCGCCGAGGCTAAGGTGGCAGCGGACAGCGCGCTGCAGATGGATTCCAATTTTGTGCCTGCACAAGAGTTGCTGAATTTATTGCAACACGAAATGGAACGGGTTCAACGCGTGGCCGATTGGCTGGACCGCGCCAAACAGCTGATAGCGGAGGGAATGCCGGAAGATGCCGAAGCGCTGCTCGCCAAGGTAATCGAGGCCGAGCCTGCGAACAAAGGAGCCCGGGCGCTGAGCGAGCAGGCCTTGAAGCAAAGGGCGGAACGCGAGCGGCGCCTGCAATTGATCGAAAAAATGCAGACTGCAAGAAGCTTGTGGACGCAGCAGAAATACGCGGAGTGTATCCAACTGCTGACGGAATTGCAGAAGCAGTATCCCGAAGAAGAGGACGTATCGCGACTACTCCAAACAGCGAGGGAGGACCAGGCAGAAGAAGCCAAAAAGCAAAAACTGGACACGGCAAGAACCCTTCTGGCGTCACGCCGATACGAGGAATGCAGATCGCTGCTGGCCGACCTACAGAAGATGTTTCCGAATAACCAGGAGGTCTCCGATCTGTTGCAGGATCTCCGTGAGGACGAAGCCAACCAATACAAAATACAACGTATCGCGCAGGGCAGAAGCCTGCTGGCATCGCGCGCGTTCGACAAATGTATTTCTTTTCTGTCGGTATTGCAGAAGGAGTATCCCGGCGAGGACGAAATAGACAGGCTACTTGTCACTGCGCATCGAGAGCGGCTGGAGGAAAGCAAGAAGCAGCAGCTGGCGAAAGTTCGAATGTTGATGGCGTCCCGGCAATACCAGGAATGCAACGGCGTGCTGGAAGAGCTTCGAAAACAATTTCCGGCGGACGATGAAATTCCCAAATTGCTCGGAGCCGTTGTTGAGGAACAGCAGGAACAGCGCAAACAGGAATCTCTGGCAGAAGCGCGAAAGCTTCTGGATGCTCACCGGCACCGGGAATGCATCGCTTTGTTGGGGGGCCTGCAGAAGGAATTTCCAGGTCAAAAGGATATTGAAAGCCTGCTGCAAACAGTGCACGAAGACGAAGCGGAGCAGCGTAAGGTCCAACAGCTAATCGAGGCGCGCCAGTTGGTGGCATCCGGTCGCTTCCAGGAATCCATCGCTTTACTTACGGAGCTTGAACAGGCCTTCCCTGATGAACCAGATATCGCCAGGCTCCTGGAAACAGCGCGAGAGGAGCAAGCGGAACAGCAGAAAGAGCAAAAACTGGCGCAGGCGAGAAGTCTCTTTCTCGTTGAGCGATTCGACGATGCTCTTGAGATTCTGAAAGTACTCAACGTTTCTCACCCGAAGGATGCCGCGGCCCAGAAGCTACAGACTGCCGTTTTACAGGAACGAGAAAAACACGCCAAGGAAGCAACGCTCAAAACTGAACTCGCGGTCGTGAGGAAGCTAGTAAACGAGAAGAAATATCATGAAGTTCTTGCGCGAGCTGACAAGTTGCTTGCCGAGCATCCCGCAAGCGCGGACCTTGCGCGGTTAGTGGAGTTCTCGCGCGGCCAGCAGGCTGAAATGGAACGCGAGCTGGCGGTTCGCCAGGCATTGAATGAAGGCCGATCTCTGCTGCAGGCAAATCGATTTAATGACGCGGCACGAGAGATCCTTGACGTTCTCGCTGTTCATCCTGATCACGCTGAACTCCTTGCACTGCTGGACCAGGTGGAAAGTCAAAGGAGGAAGTCCCGGGCGCGACAGGAAATTGAACAACGAGTCAAAGAGATCAAGGTAAAGATTAACCGCGAAAAGTTCAGCGAAGCTATCGCTCTAGCGGACGAAACGATCGCGACTCTCGGGCCTGACACGGATGTCACGCAACTGCGTAAATCCGCTCAGGTCGAAATTCAGGCTCGCGAAAAGAAAAGACTGCAAGAGCAAACCATCGAGAATATCCGGCTGCTTACGCAGTCGGGAAAATTTGATGACGCTACGCACGCTTTGGACGATGCCGTCTCTAAAAAACTTTTTGATCCATTTGATTCCCGGGCACAACGGGCGGCTGATGAGATTTCAACCGCTAGAAACACAGCTGAGAAAGAACCCTCGGCGCCGGGGGCAGCTATTCCCGAAAGTTTCTCTAAGGAATACGCGTTTCTCCAGAAAAGGTCAGAAATAGATACTCTGCCGGCGGCCGAAAATATGACCTTGATGGAGGCGCCTGATGCGCGCGCTTCGGTGGCCCCGACGGTAGTTGAACCCGCGCAACCGAAAAGACCCGAACAAGGTTCGCACCCGCCCAGTTCCGCATCGGTGGCTCCCGAGATTCGTGAGCAGACGCCGCTTGTGGAGCACGTGGAAGCCTCCAGGGCCGTCGAAGCCTCAAAAATCACGGAGCCGGCCGAAGCTGCAAAACCAACGATGCCTCCGCGAGCCGCGCCCTCGCTGCCGCCAGTTGTACCGCCTGACATCGGCAAGAGCGGACCACCGGCCAGAACGGCGCCCCAGCCCGAGGGGCGACCTTCACGGCCTCTTGTTTCTGAAATCGCTGAGCGAGAGCACCGCAAAACGCCGGGGAAGAAGAACACCGGAGTGACGGCGGTGTTGGCGGTGGCGGTAATTCTCACCGCAGCCGGCGCTTATTTCTTTTGGCCAACACATCGAACGCAGGTGAAGATTCCCAGCCAGGTTCCAGCCCAGCGCACCGCTCCGGTGGAAGTGCCGAATCCGCTGGAAATTAAGCAACGCGACGCCATAAATACAACGGAAAAATTGGTGGCAGCGAACGATCTGCAGAGCGCATTGCAAACGGTGACGGACGCCGAGAAGTTGGGCGGGCCCCTAACTCAGAAGCTTCAAGAGATGAGAGTTCAAATTGAAGATTCTATAAAGGACGTGCACCTCCGGGAAATCCGTCAGCGGGAAGCGCAACTATGGCAGCAAGCGGCAGACAAAATGAAATCGAAGCGCTATCCGGAAGCGCAAAATTACTTGCGACAGCTGCTAGCGTTACCTGAGGGTGGCGTGCACCGCGACGAAGCTCAAACAGATTTAAGTGACGTCATACCTAATCTCCAGCAGCAAGATAAGTTTGCGGCACGAGCGCTGCAAGCATTTCGTCAAGGGGATTTTCGCGCAGCACGAAACTTTGCATCTCAAGTTCAACGGGCCGGCGGGGACGCCAGTCAATTGAATGGAGAAATCGACAAGTCCGAAAACGATCGTCTCGTTCAGTTGGAGAATCAATTCACACAGCTTAAGGAAGCAGACGACGATTCCGCAGTGCCGCAATTACGGGCCTTGCAGGCCAGCTTCAAAACGATGGTGGATAGCGGTGGCCCCAAGACCGCAGAGGCTCAAAGCTACTTGGACAACATCGCGACAGCAATTTCGGACGTCCAGACCCGGGCACAAAACAAGCGGCTCGAAGCCGCCTTTCAGTCGGCAGTTCAGAAATATCAGCAAGCTGTCAATGTTCCGGACAAGACCGCGTTGAACGCTGCGAGTGGAGCGCTGCAGCCGTTCACGCATGGCGGACCCCACGCAGCTGAGGCACAAACGTACTTAAACGAGATCAACGTCAAATTGGCCGCAATGAACAAGCCCGTGACTCCGCCGCCAGCCGCGCAGCCTGCGTCGGCCGCGAACACGCCGGTCGTGAACACCAAGCCCGAAGCTCCGCCTAATCGTGATGCGGACATTGCCAGCGTACGGTCTGTAATCCAACGGTATCAGCAGGCATTCGAGCAAAGGGATGCGGACGCGTTGCGGCAAATCTGGCCGTCGATGGGAGACCGGTACAAGAAATACAAACAAAATTTCGGAGCCGCCAGTGCTATCGAGATACAGCTGACGATCGCCGATGTTAAAATGGGGACCGATGGAGTCTCGGCAACCGTGGTAGCGACGCAAGCACAGGAATATTCGCCCAAAGGCGGCGGCAAAACCATGACTTCCAAGGATCAAGCCATATTTAACTTGGTCAAGGCAAACGGGACCTGGATTATCACCCAGATTCGCTAGACAACCCGCTTGACAATTCCAGTGTGCCGTATAAGACTGCGCGCGCACCGCACGACTAATCTCCCCAACGCTTAGGGCGCCGAGTTCAACCAGGAGGTCCCTATGTCCCGACGTATGCTGCTAGTAATTTTAACGTTATCGCTGTTTCCGGCGCTGGTACGTGGCAGGGCATCTGCCCGTTGAATGGAACTGCGAGCACCAAATTAGCATGCGTGATCCCGCAGACGTTTGGACCTTTTGGCGTCGGCAGCGGGGCAGGCGCACCTTTGATCGCCAATCAACATCAGGCGCATTTCGAGGGCGATTTCCTGTCCAGCTTTGGACTGATCAATGAAGCGGTTGGCATTCAAGTCTCGCAGCTGCCGATTGCTTCGATAAATTTGTGCTAGAAAATGAACTAAAGCCCGCTTTTGGCTGGGGCCATTTGTGCTGAGGGAGAGATGTGAGATTCCAAAAGTCGATTGCTTACAGGCGACTCATGTGGGTGTACCTGTTATTGCTCTCGTCGTTTTATACGCCTCTAGCCAGGGGACAAGATCCAGCCCCCGAAACAGGTCCGACGCTCTTTCCGGGCGGTGGGCTTGTCTCGTTCGACTCAAATTTTACGACACGCGGTATGAGTTCTAACCCGTCGGGGATCATTCCACTGACGGCCCGCCCCACCTTTTCTCACTCGGGTGCCTTTATTTTCAGATGGGGCTTCTACCGCAATTTTGACCTGACGGTATTGGTGCCGGTGATAACCAATCGCTATGAAATGCTGCCGACAAACGGAAATCTTATAAACGGGGGTACAGGCGTTGGCGATGTCATGGTGCTCGTAAAGTATCGCTTCTATCGGCAAGATTCAGAGCGAGGCACGACGCAAGCGTCAGTGACGTTCGGTCCCAAACTTCCGACGGGCCGAACCGACTTCCACGACGTTAACGGAAATCTTCTGCCTGCGAGTCTTCAAGCCGGAACTGGTTCCACTGATTTTTTCCTCGGAGCGAATTGGACCTACACCGGGCTGTTTAATATAAAACGCCTAGTAGCGGATGAGGACTTCAATTCTCTGTTGCACACCACTGGGACGCAGGCGACTCGCCTCGGTATTGAACTCGAATCACGCCTCTGGCTCTCGTACAGGGCGTACCAATCGAAGGACGTGAAACGCGAATGGCTTATTGGCCCGACTTTCGTGTGGATGCATCGTCAGGATGACACCATTGCCGGAGTCACGGAGTTCGGGAGCGGTGGCGGCGCGCTCCTAGCGGGAATCAAGACCTTCGCAGGGGTGCGTCCCGGAATGCACATTTGGTTCGGTATGGATTGGGACGTTGCGCATTGGGCGAATCAAGGATTGAGCGCAGAGCAACCCCACTCCCACGCTATCACCGTGTCCCAGTTGAGCCTGTCCACTGGTACGGCTCCCCCGGTAGAGCACATCCCTGTTCGGCGTTTCATCACTTTCGGTATTACGCAGCAGTTCCGGATTCATCATTAAGAGCCAGCGAATCCGCGTTGTTGATACCGAAATCAAGTTGTCAGCCAGGTTTCCGAGGAGGATGAGGAACGGTGAACACAAGAAAACTCGCGTTGCTGTTTTTGTTTGGTTCCGTGCTTCTGCCGTCATCGAAGGCGCAGGTCAAGCGCATCGAAATGCGCGTCGAAGGCATGACGTGCAACTTTTGAGCATATGGGGTGAAGAAACACCTCGGGCGCCAGTCTGGCGTTCAAAAAGTCGAAGTAACCTTGATACACGGAAAAGTTGATATCATGCCCAAAGAAGACGGGCAGATTGCCCCTGCGCAGATTCTGAAAGCCACTTATGACAGCGGTGTGACTGTCGCACAGATGGATATGACCGCACGCGGAAGAATCGTGAAAGACTCTTCGGGAAATTTTGCCTTTCAGGTTGAGCCGAATCAATCGTTCGCGATTGCGCCGAATAATTTACTGAAGGGGCTTGAACCGCTTGTAAACTCCGCCACGATCGTTACGGTTTACGGTGAGTTATACAGGAAACCTGCCGGGGAGGAGATCCCGGACCTTTCGGCTCCCCTGAAGCTACTGATTCTCAATGTACAGAAGAAAGAATAGATGCTAAGTCAGAGTCTGCTATTTTTGAGTCTCGCGGTGATTGGGCTCGCCGGATGCAATCAGCATCGGTCGGGGCGCCCGCAACCGCAGGAGCTTGTAAGCGCGGCAGGTGAAATCGGCTCCCGCCTGCCCGAGTTCTTCGTGAAAGACTTGCAAGGTCGAGATATTTCCTCGGCTGACCTTCGGGGCAAAGTGGCACTCATTGATTTTTGGGCGACATGGTGTCAGCCCTGCAAGAAAGAGATGCCGGGCTACCAGAAACTGGCGGACCTCTACGGCCCTCGCGGATTTGCCGTTATTGGCCTCAAATTCGACTCTATGGCGGATACCGAAGATCCAATTCTTTTCGCAAAAAGAATAGGAGTCCGTTATCCCATGGCCGTCGCGGTTAATGAGTTGAAGCAGAAGTTCGGCGGCATTGAAGGATTACCGACAACGATGCTATACGACCGCGAAGGAATACTCCGGAAAAAAGTCGTCGGGTTTGAATACACAAGTGCGTTCGAATCGGAGCTAACGCCACTTCTCTGAATCGGTCGATGAGTTTGTTCCCACGCCGGCCCGGGTTTGAAAGACAATCTCTTCTTCCTAGCTTAGCTCGCTGTTCCGGCAGGCCGCTCAACAGCTAAAAGCTGTAAGCTGCGCCCACTAGAGGAACGGCCTTAGAGCGGAGACCGGCGTCGTCTAATTTCAACAGCACGTTGCCCGTGAGCACCAGGTGGCGGAACGCTCGAAACTTTAGCCCGAGAGATGCACTTGTGATGTTGTAGTCCGTCTTTGCGACGACCAAGTTTGGATGCGTCGTTCCTGGCGTTAGGACGTCGCAGTTCACGTCGCTGCAGCTGCCCAGATCTGTATACGTGGAGGCAGAAAGCTGCGGGACACTGAACAAGCGCTGCCCGTAGATATCAAATGCGCCCGTCAAGCGCTTTGTGACGGCTACATCGGCGCCCACAATGTAGATGAACCGATTGGGAATCGAACCCTTGGTATTCGCCGAGACAGACACAAAGTTTCCCGCCAGGATCGAATTACCGTTCACCTCGTACCCGATCTCGGCGTGCGGCGAAACCCGAGCCGTGTAGGAGACGACGCCAAACGGCTTGACGCCCGTGGCACCGGAGCCCAGGTAATTTTCCGCGTCCCCGCTGGGTACCCGGACATCCACGCCCAGAGCCACACCCAGATGCTCCCCTTTGTAAGCTTCGTATTTTCCGCGGAGGAGTACATCTCCGATCCCTGTCGCGGTCCCCGATCTAGAGAAAGTAGCGTGTAAACAGGGCGTGGTTAGCGGCAACTGGGGACAGGTGGGAACCGTCGCCGGATTGAACGCATGAAAAACCCCGCCGGGGAAATTCACCGGATCCACCGGTGGAACAGAATTCGAAGTAATCGTCGTGTCCGCACCGACGCTCGTCTCCACATTCAGAAACGGAATTGCCACGGAAACGTCGAGACGCGAAGTGATCCCGTAGGTCGCGTAGATCGTATACTGATGTACTTTGAGACCTATGTTAACCGTTGAAGTGACAAAATCACGTACAAAGCAGGGCGCGACGCCCGTCGCGTTTGCATATCCATTCTGCACAGTCAGTCCAGTTGTGTTGGGGCAGGATACAATTCCCGATCCTGTCGGAAACGGCGGCAGGAAAGGCGCGTGTTGGAACACCGTGTGAAGATTGCTCAAATTCTGCCCGTCGATTGTATCGAAATCAAAGTATTGAAAGCTGAAAGCAACGTAGAGTTTCCGTCGGCCAATCGTGCCCGCACGCTCGCCGAGAATTGGTCCGAGGGTCTCCTCGGACGAAGGCGTAAACGTCTTCAGTGCAGAATCGTACGTAAAAGTAATGCCGGATGAGGGCGACGCCGTCGGCAATTGTGACACCTGGATGCCCACAGCTTCGTTGATTGGATCGAGACTGGTGAGGAAATTACCCTGGAAATGCGACTGATGCTTATTGAAGATCAGCGGCGCGCCTTGACCCGGCCCAAGCCCAAAAGGCCCATACACCTGTGGGAGCACGCACACGAGCTTGTTGCTAGTAGTGCCATTGAGGGGACATAAGCTCTGCGCCGAGGCGGTCCCATTCGCCAGAAAAAGAAGTGCGAGAAGAACCCCCGTGAGGGTAAGTTTAGGCATCCTGCCTCCTTCTTTCCCTCCTGAGCGCATTTTGGACGTCGTTCGGTGGGAACATTTTGGTGACTTAAGTGACCGTCACCTGTGCTTGCGGGGGAGTCTATACAGTCACTTAGAAATGTCAAGGATGCACCGGTACCTCCAGCCGTTTTACACGATTGCCGTGAAATACTGTGGGAAGGCAAAGCCCATTTAGTACTCACAGGCAACGTCCTGATCAAGTTAGATGATGGCGGACTGCGCTCGACGGCTGTGCCACTTGTCGGTGCGTCCTATAGCTTTTTAGGGATTCGCGCAAGCTTGCTAAAGTCGAATCTCTGTGTCCGAAGCGCATTCAACCTCAAGTTCTTTCCAACCTTCACTTCGACTCCTTAACGTGTACCACAATCACGCTTACGTTATCTTCCCCGCCATGCGAGTTCGCGAGCAAGACAAGATGGTCCGCGGTGCTCTGCGCATCGGCAGCCTCCAGAAGAGCCTTGGTCAGCTCCGTATCAGTAACCATACGCGTCAATCCATCGCTACAAAGTAATACGATGTCCTGATCGAGGAGTGAGTACTCAGCGGCGTCCAATACCACTTGTTCTTCAATCCCTAAAGCTCGGATCAGTACGTTTTGCATCTTGCTCAGATGGGCTTGTTCTGGCGCAATGAGTCCGCGTCTCACTTGCTCGGCGACCAGGGTATGATCTGCGGTAAGACACTGCAGTACTCCTCCACGAAACAAATAAGCGCGGCTGTCGCCCACATGCACCAGGCTCAGAGAAGAACCTTCCAGCCAAGCAGCAACCACGGTGGCGCCCATACCACGAAACTGCGAGTTGTTAAGCGCTGCCCGATGGATGTCGCGATTGGCGAGTCGAACAGCGTGAGCCAGACGCTTCGTCTTTTCGGAGTAATCCCGGCTTTGAACATCATCGTCAGTCGAGGCCTCATCTGACGCTGAAGTCTTTGAACATTGCGCCGTGATGGTATCGGCTGCTATCGCGCTGGCTGTTTCTCCGTGTGACTGACCTCCCATACCGTCTGAAATAATAAACAAATTTAGAGGGGATAAAGCCCGGCAGGCATCTTCATTATTTTTCCGGACCCGGCCTACGTCGGTACGAGAGCCAATCTCGAACCGAAAATATAATTTCTCATTCACGACCGGGCCTTAAGGAAAGGATGCATTTCTCACCTCAGCGGCCGATTAGTGTTCTTGTTCGCTAAATGCCACGACGATATTGTCCGGATATATGTCTCGCGTGAGCTGGGTGATTCGGGAGGTTTGAGCGTCCAGGATCATTGGCGGAAGCTCCGCTCATTGAGTTTTCGGCGCAAATTGTAGCAGGAGTTGGCAGTGTTTCAATAGCCGGACAAACTGCTTGATGACGCAGCCGGCCTCACCACTATGTCGGGCGATAGCGTCGAGAAATGTCAGGGAAGCATTGGCCTGCATCAATCGTGGACGCGTGTTGCAGCTGAACGACTTCAAGTGCCTGGTCGCGCTTTGAGGGTGGACGGATGCGATCAGTAGCCCACTCCTCGTCTCCAAAAGTGGGCGTAGATTAGTGTTTCTAGACGCGCCATTCAGTCAAGGTCGACCCATGTTCATGAGCCGACACTTTGATTTTATACGGAAGCGATTCGGCCATTCGGACCAAGAGCTAAGACTGTTCAACTCTCTTCAGACAATCGACTCGCTCTTGCGGGTAAGGTGATTCATCTCACGCGTAGCGTCCGCCGCCGGGCGGCTTCGTGCAAACGCACAAATCGGACATGTGGACGTGGTTCAGGATTGCCGTCCAAATAGTTGGGTGCAGGATTGGGTGCAAGATTTGCAAGGGAGAAGAGCTGGCTAGGTCCCGAAGCGACACCGAATCAACGACATGAGCCGCGTATCAAGATCGAAGTATCCCAGATCATAATCCATAAAATTAACCAACGGCTGTCGTGATCGGTGACCGCGAGTTGCTCAGCATTACACTCTACTTCGCATTGTGCTTGCGGAGGTTGTACTCGACCCTAGCTTGCCTCTTTCTGCATGAATCTTCGGACAAAACTATGCTCACGCAGGAAGGCAAAATTCATTTGATTCATGATAATCGAACGGTTTTACTCAACCGCATGACGCACGGAGCACGATCGGGTTTCGACCTTTCTGACGGCATGGACCATTAGTGCGAGTTAGTATGACGAAGGCGTACAAACGCGTTAAAATGAATTATCGTTTCCGCTGTGGGCGTGTAGCTCAGCTGGGAGAGCACTTGCTTTGCAAGCAAGGGGTCACCGGTTCGATCCCGGTCACGTCCACCAGTTTTTTTCGTTACACCAAAGTTGAATTCATTCCTTGCTGAAATCGAATGCCTCCAATTTCATTCCTGTAATTCTTCCTCTGACAATTACGTATTGTTACTGGGGTTCCGCGCCGGAAATCGGACCGTACGGCTTGCAGCAACGCAGGTTGGCCGGAACATTCAAAAAATTACGGTCAGAGGGAACCGTTAGCTTCCATTTGGTTCACAGGACTTGTCGCCTCGTAACTTTATTTTATCGCGGTTTTTTTCCTGTGTGTTTGTGTGAGGTATGATTCTGTTTGAAGACTTTTTCCGGTTTTGCCAGACATGGCTGGAAAGGGTTTGGCCCGTCGTCGCAAATCGACCCCATGCCCATTCTCTCCCTAGAAAATGTCACGAAAGACTACGACAGCGATGGCCAGCGGGTGCGTGCACTGGATGGCGTCACACTGGCGGTGGAGACGGGTCAATTCGTGACCCTGGTCGGGCGAAGCGGATGTGGAAAGTCCACGCTGTTAAACCTTGCCGGTGGTATGGATTTTCCTTTAACGGG